>OGWY01000955.1_pt1 | contig 23634 bp, 19 predicted proteins | sample 1576121 | NCBI WGS metagenome assembly OGWY01 (sample SAMEA3541543, study PRJEB24748) | human gut metagenome | biome: human gut; feature: human-associated habitat; material: faeces | place: China | collected 2012 | reverse complement strand
CGTCACGGCTATATTTGTCGGGCACATTGGGAAACGGCATCTTCTCATGGACTCCTTTAAAAGATAAGCAATATTCTCTAAATTCTTCGATATTCATTTCATTTTTTTATGTTCGGTTATCTATGTAAAAATAGTTAGAATAAAGGAGTGGATAACCATCTTTCTATGAAAATATTCAGGTGAGATGTGTTTCCACGTCTTTGTTTGGTTAGTCGACTTCTTCAAATGAATAGCCGATCTTAAAAACTACTTGACGCTCCACCGCCACCGCTACGTCCACCACCAAAACTGCCGCTACTGCTACTGCTGCCGCTACTACTACTGCTGCTACTGCTACTGTGACTATTACTAGGACTGTCACTATTTGGGGGTGTCTTGCGGGGAATCTTCTGTGTTGTCTGCTTTTTATCTCCGCACATTAAGCAAAGATAGTCGGCAACCTCCAATCCGGCATCGGAATATGTGGCTTCTTTAACTGTTTTCCACGGACTGATACGCTTGGAAGCAATGGTATGGCATTGATTACACATCTTATATTCGCTTCCGACGACAGATTTATACCGCAATATCCAGCCGCAGGAAGTACATTGATAAATACGGTGGATGGCAGAACCTAGTTTGTGTTCCATTTGCTCGGAAGCAGATAATAAAGGGGTTGCAAGCTCATTGGATAAAAGTTGTAAAGCCACAGCTTTGCAAGAGTCGCAGGTCTTACTCTGCAAAATAACACGTTGTTTTTGGTAGAACTTATACCATAAGGATGCCGCAATAAGTGCAGGCCAGACCGGAAAAAACAACACAAGACATCCAAGTGGGCTGTAAAGTGTCAGGACTTTGATTGCTGCTAATGCTGAACCGTCTTTGGGGCGAGCTTTATTTACCTTCATGCGATAAGTGAGAACATTTACCAGTATCAAGAATATCCAAAGCATAGGCGACTGATTTGCCAGAAAATTCCACAACGTATTGCCGGCACTTTTCCAGTAATTATCAGAAATGCCTTGAGAAACTGGTTCATAGTCGCTTCCATAGAGCACTAATGTTACAGCCCGGACTCCCTCTGTCATTCCTCTGTCAAAGTCGTTTTTTCTAAACCACGGAACCATTTCATTCTGTTGAATGCGAAAGCATAAAGCGTCGGGAAGTACTCCTTCTAAACCGTATCCGGTTGCGAAAGTGACTTTACGTTGATCGAGTACTAAAAGAATCAGTAATCCGTTGTCGTCCGCTTTCTTTCCGATGCCCCAGTGCTCAAAAAGCTTGTGGGCAAACTCTGCTGGAATATCTTCTCCAATAGAAGAGAGCGCAACAACCGCCACTTCAATACTCAATGAGTCTTCTAACTGTGACAACATATTATTTATCTCCCACACATAACTTTCATCCAATATCTGATTCGGATTGCTAACCCAATTGGAAGAGCTTTCATTACGCGGATTGGGGACATCTGTTACTTTATAAATTTCTACTGTTTGTTCGTGCTCTAAAGCCAATGCAAAAGCATGACTACCAAAGGCATAACAGAAAACAAGAAGTAATGTCCGGGCTATTTCCCTGAAGCTTTTTTGTGTTTTATCTTTCATTGTTTTGTTATTAACTGATTGTTCTTAGAGTAGAAAATAACTATCACAACTCTCATTCTTTTTGCTAATATAGTTATAATCTGATGAATAAGAATGATAGATGTCTCTGAAATTTTGTATCCATCATACTTTCTTCATGAAATATGGGTATCTATCATTCTTATTCCACTGTTTTTACTGTTTAATCTTTCATGGTATTAACCCGCACATAAATTTTATGACTGCCGCTTCCAATGGTGTCAAGTACTCCTTCTTTTACCCAACCGTTCAATTCATTCAGCGCTTTGTTCTTTAGTAGTCCCGTCAGTTGCGTATACTCTTTGCGTCGTATCATCGGTCGTTCATCCAGAAACCTCTCCAACCTGCGCCGACGCTCTTCCACCGGAACTTCGGCGGAATGTGCAAATCCCGACTTCGCTTTTTCCACAAATCCGCGAACCTTCTTTCGGAAAGAAGATGATGGACGAAAATTTACATTATCGAAATAAATGGACTGTGCATGTATCTCTTTGGCATCCATCACCGGACGTGCTTTCAGCTTGGCTGAAAAATATCCTAGGTTCCCCAACTGGACGTGATGTCCGCTGACTAAATATTCGGATATTTTATTTTCAATAGCCAGCTGAACTCCTTCAATATCTGCCGGCGTAAAGCTGGAAGCTTGAGCGATCTCTTTTACAATTTGTTGAAAGTCGATGGTTCCGTTCGATACGATGCGGGGATACAACGGCTGTTCGTCTTCGTCTTCTTTCGAAGACGGTTTTTTGCGAAAATCATACTTTGCGTACATGTCTTTTCTATTATGGGTTAATGTGGCTAAAACGCCTTTTGAAAGGCATTTTAATGATTGTTTTGCAGCAAGATAACCTACAATTGAAGCCTGGATAATCAACTGGAATCAGTGGCTTTTCTTGGGCACACATTTGTGGGCTCTACAGCCCACGAATGTAAACTATACAGCCCGCATAGGTGGGCTGTACGGCACACTTATGCGGGCTGAAGTCTTACTGCCTGCAAAGATATATCATCCTGCCTTTATTCGCAAATTTAGTAAGCATTATTTCTATAAAATAAAGTCGTGTGGCGTAGCAAATAAAAGCAGTGAAATTTGTTTGGACGAAGAGCATGTTGTATCTTTGTATGGCTGTAGTGCAGCTTTCCTTTTACTGGAAATAATAATAAAAAAAGATGAAAATAACATTAGTCAGAGACGATGGCAAGGTAAAAACCTTACGGACGTTGAAAATGGAGCTCCTTTTGGAGCAGATGAAAACGGAAGTTAAGGCGCAGCCCGTCTCAAAGATGAGGGAAGTCTTGCGGTATACTCTTCCGGGAAATTCGATTGAAGAGGTGCGTAAAGTTCCCAAAGTGATGCCTGCCGCAGCTTTTGTCCGTAAAGAAGGGGTAATGACCTTGAATGAATATAACGGCATAGTGATGATGGAAGTCAATAACCTTTCGGGGAGGGCGGAAGCCGATGAAATAAAGGAACTGCTCAAAGAGCTTCCGCAAACATACCTTGCTTTTACCGGATCTTCCGGCAAATCAGTAAAGATATGGGTACGGTTCACCTATTCGGATGACCGCTTGCCGACTTTACGCGAGCAAGCGGAACTTTTTCACGCGCATGCTTATCAGACGGCTGTGAAATATTATCAGCCACAACTGCCTTTTGATATCGAACTGAAAGAACCGTCGCTCGAACAATATTGCCGGCTGACGTATGATCCTGAACTTTATTTCAATCCGAAAGCAATGCCCATTTATATGAAGCAGCCCGTCAGTCTTCCGTCCGAAACGACTTTTATCAAACGAACGCGGGAAACTGATTCTCCTTTGCAGCGAATGGCGCCCGGATATGAAAATTATGAAGCATTGTCGGTGCTTTTCTCTGCTGCATTCAACAGGGCGCTCGAAGAACTGGACGGATATCGGGAGGGAGACGATCTGCAACCGCTACTAGTGTGTTTGGCGGAGCATTGCTTTCGGGCAGGTATTCCCGAAGAAGATACGGTGCGGTGGACAAAGGCGCACTACCGGCTCCCTTCGGACGAGTTACTGATTCGCGAAACTGTGAAAAGTGTCTACCGTTCCGCCAAGGGATTCGGCAAGAAGAGCAGTCTGACGGCCGAACAGCTTTTCGCCATGCAGATGGACGAATTTATGAAGCGCCGTTATGAATTTCGATACAATACGCTGACCACGGAAGTGGAATATCGCGAACGGAATAGTTTTAATTTCTATTTTCGTCCGGTAGACAAGCGGGTGCTGGCGAGTATCACGATGAATGCCATGTATGAAGGGGTGAAAATGTGGGATAGGGACGTAATCCGCTATTTGGATTCCGACCATGTGCCTGTTTATCAGCCTGTGGAGGATTTTTTGTATCATCTGCCTCACTGGGATGGTAAAGACCGGATTTTGGAACTGGCCAACCGTGTTCCCTGTGATAATCCGCATTGGGCGCCGTTGTTCCGTCGGTGGTTTTTGAATATGGTTGCCCATTGGAGGGGAATGGATAAGAAACACGCCAACAGTACGTCACCTTTGCTGATTGGTCCACAGGCATATCGGAAATCGACTTTTTGCAGAATGCTTCTTCCTCCTGCTTTACAGGCGTACTATACGGATAGCATTGATTTCAGTCGGAAACGGGACGCGGAGTTGTATCTGAATCGCTTTCTGCTTATCAATATGGATGAATTCGACCAGATTAGCCCTACCCAACAGGCTTTTCTGAAACATATTCTGCAAAAGCCGGTGGTGAACACACGTCGTCCGAATGCTTCGGCAGTGGAAGAGCTTCGCCGGTATGCATCGTTCATTGCCACGAGCAATCATCGGGATTTGTTGACGGATACTTCCGGTAGCCGTCGTTTCATCGGTATTTACATGACGGGAGCTATAGATGTGTCGCGTCCTATTGATTATGAACAGCTTTATGCACAGGCGTTGGAGTTGCTTTATCACAACGAACGTTATTGGTTTGACTCCGAAGAAGAGGCTATCATGACGGAAAACAACCGGGAGTTTGAACAATCTCCTGCCATCGAACAATTATTTATGGTTTATTATCGTAGGGCGGAAGAAGAGGAAGAAGGGGAATGGTTACTGGCTATTGACATTCTGCGGCGGATTCAGAAAGCAAGTAAAATGACGTTTTCCGCCAGGCAGGCGTCTTATTTCGGGCGTATCTTGCAGCGGCTCGGAGTGAAATCTAAACGGAAAACGTATGGTACGTATTATCATGTTGTACCTTTGGAGGTAGAATAGAATTTGTTATTTATTAATTGTTTACATCATATATATATAATGCTATGACTAAAAAAGATGCTATAAAAGTATTTGAAGATAAAAAGATCCGTGCTGTTTGGGATGACCAAAAGGAGGAATGGTATTTTTCCATTGTGGATGTGGTAAGCGTGCTAACAGAAAGTGTTGATGGGCGCAAGTATTGGAATAAGTTGAAACAGCGTCTTAAAGCAGAAGGCAGTGAGTTGGTGACAAGTTGTCACCAACTGAAATTACCTTCTTCTGACGGCAAACTGTATAAGACAGATGTAGCTACAACCCAACAGCTTTTCCGTCTAATTCAGTCTATTCCCTCGCCCAAAGCGGAACCCTTTAAGATGTGGATGGCTCAAGTCGCCAAAGAGCGTCTGGATGAAATGCAGGACCCCGAACTGACTATAAATCGGGCGATGATGGAATATAAATCTTTAGGTTACTCGGACAATTGGATTAATCAACGATTGAAATCAATTGAAGTACGGAAGGAACTAACTGACGAATGGAAAAGAAATGGGATGCAAGAGGGCGTTCAGTTTGCTGCATTAACGGATATAATTTATCAGACATGGGCTGAAAAGTCGGCAAAAGAATATAAGCAGTTTAAAGGATTGAAGAAAGAAAATCTCCGTGACAATATGACGAACACTGAACTGATCCTTAATATGCTTGCTGAAACGGCTACTACGGATTTGTCCAAAGAGAGAAACCCATCCGGTTTTGCTGAAAATGCCGAAGTGGCAAAAGATGGAGGAAATGTGGCAAGAGTTGCTCGCAAGCAATTGGAAAGTCAGCTAAAACGCCCTGTTATATCTCCACTTAATGCAAAAAGTGCATTGCAAGTTGGTGATGAACGGGAAAAAAATGAAACTTCAGGAGAGAGCGTGGATTGATCAAGTATGATAGATACCTCGTTTTTGATGGTCTAAGTATGATAGATACCGGAAATAATAGTTATCTATCATACTTATTCTTTTAATTATAAGTGGTTTATGAAAATGAATGAGAGTATGATACTAGTTTTTTTACTCATAGAGAAGATATTTTTTTCTAATCTCCTTGTAATCCTGTAATTCCTTTTGCCAACTATTCCGGATAGCCTCTTCCGATTCTCCTTTGAGGATAGCTTTGCGTACGCTGTCAGTTCCCATCAGCAAATCAAACCATCGGGCACGGGAGAAGAAAGCTGCTTTTTCGCCGGATAAGCGATAAAAGTCCAAGAAGTAGCGGAGTGTAAATCCGTTCACATTGGTTACATTCCGGAGGTCTTCCCCATAACAGGTGATACCTTTGTGCATCGGATTTTTGTCAAAACCGGGTAAGGAGCGGGGAGTAAAAGTGAAACTTCCGTATTTCTTATTAGGTGCGCCCAATACTTGGAAAGGAAAAGTTGTCCCCCGTCCCACGCTGACGCGGGTGGCTTCAAAAGGACAAAGTGAGGCATACAATCGGATAGACTGGTCGTTCGGGAGGTTGGGCGACGGTTTGATGGGAAGTGAATAAGGTGCTCCGTGTTTCCATCCGGTCATTGGAATTACCTTTAATGAACAAGGATTTTTCTTGTTGGCAATCCATCCTTCCCCGTTTATCATCTGTGCCAGTTCGCCGATGGTACATCCGTGGAGAACCGGAAGGGGTAACATGCCGACAAAACTCCGGTAGGCAGGTTTGAGTATCGGACCATCCACATAATCGCACGGATTGGGGCGATCCAGTACAACCATTTCTTTCTTGTTCTCTGCGCAAGCTTCCATCACATAATACATCGTGCTTATATAGGTATAAAAGCGTGCCCCTACATCCTGAATGTCGAATACAATCACATCGACATCTTTTAGTTGGGCGGCAGACGGCTTTTTGTTGTCACCATAAAGCGATACGATAGGAATGCCGGTGCGGGAATCTTTTCCGTCTTTCACTGTTTCACCCGCATCTGCGTTACCACGGAAACCATGTTCGGGAGCAAATACCTTGACCACCCGGACGTCTCTCTTTAATAAGGTATCGAGAAGATGAACCTGCTTTCTTCCTACAACAGAAGTGTGATTGACCACCATTCCGATGCGTTTTCCTTTCAGCAACGGCAGATATTGATCCATCTGTTCTGCTCCCGTGACAATTTGACTGTTTACACGCATTGGCAACAACATAATGAACAAAAATATAAGAATGAAGGAAACTCTAGTTTGCATATCGGTAATTTTTTTGTAATATTGCACAAAAATATTAATTTCTCATCAAGAGAGCAAAAAATAAAGCACATGAATCCATACGAAATCATTGATAAGTATTATCCGGAGAATACCCAGCAGAGACAAATATTAGTAATACATAGTTTGGCCGTGTCCGGAAAAGCAATGAAAATGCTGGATGCTCATCCCGAATTGCGTTTAAACCGGAGTTTTGTAAAAGAAGCCGCTCTGTTGCATGATATTGGTATTTTTCAGACGGACGCTCCAACCATTCAGTGCTTTGGCACTCATCCTTATATCGCTCACGGATATTTGGGAGCCGAAATCTTGCGGGCGGAAGGTTTTCCCCAACACGCATTGGTGTGCGAACGCCATACGGGAGCCGGGCTTTCGTTGGAGGATATCATTGCCCAGCAACTTCCTGTTCCTCATCGCGAGATGCTGCCCATCACCCTGGAAGAACAATTGATTTGCTTTGCGGATAAATTCTTTTCTAAAACCCATCTGGATGAAGAGAAAACAGTGGAGAAAGCACGGCAAAGTATTGCAAAATATGGTGAAGAAGGTCTAAGCCGCTTTGATAGATGGTGTTCTCTCTTTTTATAGCACTAAAAAATAATTAAATAACGAAGATTCTAACTCATATTTGGTGAAGATTGTGTACTTTTGCCACTTCAAGCGTAAACTATTAGTTAATGGCGCCATTGAAAGCAAAAATACTTATATCATTCATACTGCTGATTGTCTTACTGATGCTTCCCGATGAGGCTACGTCTCAGCGTCGAAGAAGAGGAATGATTGCCTCCAATACCGCACAAACGGATTCCCTTCAGGGAAATGATTCGTTGAAAGCAGATACGGTAACGGTACGCATTGATTCCATCGCACCGGTAAAGAAGAAACAACCACTCGATGCACCGGTTGTTTATGAATCCAACGACTCCACTGTCTTTACTTTGGGAGGAGCCGCTACACTTTATGGTAGCGGAAAAGTGAATTATCAGAACATCGAACTGGCTGCGGAAGTTATTTCGATGAATCTGGATAGTAGTACTGTGCATGCTTATGGTATCAAGGATACTACCGGAGTGGAAAAAGGTAAACCGGTATTTAAAGAAGGTGATACCTCGTATGATACGGAAACAATCCGATATAACTTCAAAACCAAGAAAGCGGGAATTACTGATATCGTCACCCAGCAGGGAGAAGGATATGTGACCGGAAGCAAGGCGAAGAAAGGGGCCAATGATGAAATTTTCATGGAGCATGGGCGTTATACAACCTGCGATCATCACGATCATCCCCACTTCTATATGCAGCTGACGAGAGCTAAGGTGCGCCCTAAAAAGAATGTAGTGACAGGACCTGCCTATCTGGTTGTGGAAGATGTGCCTCTGCCGTTGGCTGTGCCGTTCTTCTTCTTCCCATTCTCCAGCAGTTACTCTTCCGGTTTCATTATGCCGACTTATATGGATGACTCCAGTCGTGGTTTCGGTTTGGCAGAAGGAGGATATTACTTTGCCATGAGTGATATCATGGACTTGAAAATAACGGGAGATATCTTCACGAAAGGTTCATGGAGATTGTCTGGATTGACAAACTATAATAAACGCTATAAATATTCCGGTACGCTGCAAGCGGACTATCAGGTCACCAAGACTGGAGATAAAGGGATGCCGGACTATACAGTTGCTAAGGACTTTAAGGTGGTATGGAACCATCGACAGGATGCTAAAGCCAGTCCGAACACTACATTCTCTGCCAGTGTGAACTTCTCGACCAGTAGTTATGAACGTTCTAATATCAACAACCTTTATAATTCGCAGTTGTTGACTCAAAATACCAAAACATCAAGTATTAGTTATTCTCGTAGTTTTCCCGATATCGGTCTGACCTTATCCGGAACTACCAATATCGCACAGACAATGCGTGACTCTTCTATTGCGGTCACTTTGCCTGACTTGAATATTACGTTGAGCCGTCTGTTTCCGTTCAAGCGCAAGAAAGCGGCAGGAGCCGAACGTTGGTACGAGAAGATTTCCATTGGTTATACGGGACGTCTGACAAACAGTATCCGTACTAAAGATGACCATTTGTTCAAAGCCGGACTAAGCTCATGGGAGAATGCGATGAACCATAACATTCCTATCAGTGCTACTTTTACGCTGTTCAAATATTTGCAGGTCAATCCTTCTGTGAATTATACAGAACGATGGTACACCCGTAAAATCAATCAGCATTATAACGAAGATACTCACAGGCTGGAATCATTGCCGGGCGATTCTCTTAACGGCTTTTATCGTGTATCCAATTACTCGGCTAGTTTGGCTCTAAGTACGAAATTGTATGGTATGTATAAACCGATCTTTGCGAAGAAGAAGGAGATACAGATTCGTCACGTATTCACACCGCAGGTGAGTTTGAGTGGTGCTCCGGGATTTGGCAAGTACTGGGAAGAATATACCGATTATAATGGTAATACACAATATTATTCTCCTTTTACCAATCAGCCTTATGGCGTGCCTTCTCGTGAGGGGTCGGGAACGGTTAGTTTCTCGATAGCTAATAACTTGGAGATGAAGTATTATGACGCAAAGAATGATACAGTCAAGAAAGTTAGCCTTATTGATGATTTGAGTGCCAATATGTCCTATAATATGGCGGCAAAGGAAAGACCGTGGAGTGACTTAAGTATGAACCTCCGTCTGAAACTGACCAAGAATTATACTTTCAATATGAATGCCCAATTCGCTACGTATGCTTATACATTCGATAAAAGCGGTAATGTAGTGACCAGTAACCGTACAGAATGGTCGTATGGTCGTTTTGGGCGTTTCCAAGGATATGGTTCTTCTTTCAACTATACCTTTAATAATGACACATGGAAGAAATGGTTCGGTCCGAAAGAGGAGGATGAAAAAGGAAAAGATAAGAAGTCGGAGGATAGTGACGATGAAGAATCTGACGGAACGGAAGGAGATGGTACTACACCTAAGAAAGTAGAGAAAGCACAGGCAGACCCGGATGGTTATCAGGTGTTTAAGATGCCTTGGTCGTTAAGCCTTAGCTATTCGTTTAATATCCGTGAAGATAGGTCTAAGCCTATTAACCGTTATTCCATGCGATATCCTTATACGTATACGCATAACATCAATGCAAACGGAAATATAAAGATTTCTAATAACTGGTCGCTCTCGTTCAACTCGGGCTATGATTTTCAGGCAAAAGAGATTACGCAGACTTCTTGTACAATCTCCCGTGACTTGCACTGTTTCAACCTGTCCGCCAGTCTTTCTCCTTTCGGACGCTGGAAATATTACAATGTTACCATCCGTGCGAATGCAAGCATCCTGCAAGACTTGAAGTATGAGCAGAGAAGCCAAACGCAAAGTAACATTCAGTGGTACTAGGATAAGTTGAGAGTGGAGAGTTGAGAGTGGAAATTCGGACGTGTAATTGTTTTGCTACAATATAGAAAAGAAAAATGGCTGCGCTATCATTCGACGAATAGTGCAGCCATTTTTTTTACTCTTTACTCTTTATTCTTAACTCTCAACTCTCCATTCTCAACTTCTCCAACTACCATGCGATTTCTGTTTTTCCATGGGTTTTCAGGTAGTCGTTTGTACGGCTGAAATGTTTGTTTCCGAAGAAGCCGTTGTAAGCAGAAAGAGGAGAGGGATGGGCGGAAGTGAGTACCAAGTGTTTGTTGCGGTCGATAAACGCTCCTTTCTTTTGAGCGTATGATCCCCACAGGATAAATACCAGGTTTTCTTTTTCTTCTGCCAGGGCACGGATTGCAGCATCAGTAAATGTTTCCCAGCCACGGTTCTGGTGTGAACCAGCTTGGTGAGCACGTACGGTCAGCGTAGCGTTGAGCAACAATACTCCCTGTTCTGCCCAGCGAGTCAGACTTCCCGTAGCAGGGGCATCTGTGCCGATGTCGGCTTTGATTTCTTTGAATATATTCACTAATGAAGGGGGAAAAGGCACTCCGTCGTTTACAGAGAAACAGAGACCATGCGCTTGTCCCGGTCCATGGTAAGGATCTTGTCCTATAATTACAACTTTCACTTTGTCGAAAGGACAAAGGTTGAAAGCATTGAAGATCAGTTTTCCCGGAGGGAAGATCTGATACTGGCTATATTCGCTTTTGACGAAATCGGTCAGTGTGCGAAAGTAGTCTTTGTCGAATTCGGGTTTTAAATGTGCTTTCCAGCTTTCTTCAATTTGTACGTTCATAGTTTGTTATATAAGGTGTATATCAAGTTCTTCACATTCTTTGCGCATATCTTCGGGCCAGATGCTGGCTTGTATCTCTCCAATGTGAGCTTTGCGAAGGTAGAACATACACAAGCGGGATTGTCCGATACCTCCTCCGATAGATAGTGGAAGGGTGTCATTCATCAATCGCTTGTGGAAATAAAGTTCCAGTCTTTTTTCTTCTTTTTCTTCTTTCAACTGACGTTGCAAGGCTTCTTTGTCAACACGGATTCCCATAGATGATAATTCGATGGAGCGTTGCAGTACATTGTCCCACAGAAGGAGGTCGCCGTTTAGTCCGGGCAAGTCGTTCAATCCTTTGGTTGTGTAGTCGTCATAGTCCGGTGCGCGTCCGTCGTGTTTCTTGCCGTCGCTAAGTTTGCAGCCTATGCCTATGATAAACACAGCTCCGTATTTCTGACAGATGGCATGTTCGCGACATTTGGGTTCCAGATCCGGATAAAGTTGGCGCAATTCTTCTGAATGGATGAAATGTAGCTTTTGTGGCAGGCACGGCTTGATTTGCGGATACATTTCGTATACCATATATTCTGTACGGATCATAGCTGCATAAATACGGTTGACGATCTCTTTCAGGAAGTTTACGTTCCGGTCTTCATTGGTGATGACACGTTCCCAGTCCCACTGGTCTACGTAGAGAGAATGCAGGTTGCCCAGTTCTTCGTCTGAACGGATTGCGTTCATATCCGTATAAATACCATATCCGGGTTCGATATGATAGTCAGCTAAGGTCAACCTTTTCCATTTAGCCAATGAATGAACCACTTCGGCTTGTGCATCGCCCAGATCTTTAATAGGGAAAGAAACGGGTCGTTCTATTCCGTTCAAATCGTCATTGATACCCATTCCTTTCAATACGAAAAGGGGGGCAGTCACACGTCTAAGGCGTAGCTCGGATGACAAGTTTAATTGGAAGAACTCTTTTATTTGCTTGATTCCCAGCTCGGTCTGTTTGAGGTCGAGTAGCGGATTATAGTTCTTAGGTTTTATCAAGTAACTCATAGGTTTGTTAAATGTTAATTGTCGGCAAAGATAGGAATAAAATTGATATATGTAATGGATATTCTCTAAAAGATTGTCAATTTGATAAAGTAAATGCTCTAAAGCATTTCAAAATAACAGTGTCTTAACATGGGGAAGTACCTTAAGAACTATAAAAAAAGAAGAATCATTAGGAAGATGAGAAGATTTTTTATACTTTTGTCCTCGCATTTAGAAAGAATGGCCCCGTAGCTTAGTGAATAGAGCGTCAGATTCCGGTTCTGAAGGTCGTGCGTTTGAATCGCACCGGGGTCACAGATGAATCCCTTGATAATCAGTAGATTATTGAGGGATTTCTTCTTTGTTATACCTTGTAGAACTGGGCTTAAAATGGTGGATTTACTCGTTGTAGTTGATAGTTGTTGGTTAATTGTTGGTGGAAAATATAATACCTAACATGCTGATGTTCAAGGTGACAGTTAGATTTAAAAGAGGTCGATAGCATCCGGATTGGTATAGACATCGTGCTGCATTCCGAATTCATGAATTTGTCCCGTCTCGGTGAATATTTTCACCCGATACGAGAAGCAGGGGGCGACAAGGGGATCGATCTCGAACATTGTATAATCGAAGCAGTAGAGCTTGTGATAAGAACTATGATAACGGTTACATCCACTATTGACCCCGTAATTATAAAAACATTTAGTGTAATTTCTGATTCCTTCCTTTCGAGCCAATTTACGCAACTGACTTTGCACCTCTTTATTATTGCAATAATCCGCATAATCCGATGTATTGTCGAGTGGAACTCCGTTTAATAGAATCTTGCCCTTGAAAAAATTAACCGGAACCTCAGCCGGATCCGGATCGTCATAATCGTACTCTTTTTCTTTCGGCACGTAATCCCAATGCAAATTGAACTGCATCACCTCCTTTTCGGGGGAGACTAAAGCGACAAAGCCGATTTCATCCCAAAAATAGTTGTTATATCCCACATTGCCATCTTTTCCGTAGAGGATTCTATTTTCGGGTCCGAATATTTTAATAAGGGAATCAATGGGGATGCCTATCGAGAATACTTGCCCGTTGTAAGTTGCACATTTTTCTGTAAATACGAACAGATGCTCGGTATTGACCCCTTTGGCTTCGAGTTCTTTTTTCGTATAACCAGAGTTCATGTACCCGTTGTCAGCAACTTCACGATTACCAATTCCGATGCAGCCAACAACAAAAATAACCAATAAGGAAGAGAGAATTATTCTTTTCATAATCACTAATAGCCCAAGTTGGAAATAAGAATTTGCATCTTTAATATACTGCCCGTGGTTGTGGTAATTGCGTTTTTTAATTTTCTATTTATTCCTCTTTCAGATGGGAAGTGCAAATCAGCTGTTTGGCAGCGTTATCCGGGTTGTTGTCATCATAGAAATTCCAGTCTCTTTCCAGTCTTTTGGCTACATCAATTCCTGCTGTATAATAGAGATATTTGTTCTTTGCTACATCAAGAATACCGTAAGTAAGAATATCCTTTTCTTTTCCTTCTTTATCTGTATAGACGCTTTTTACTAGTAATATCTTATATTTTCCATCTTCCCGAACACAGTATTCTTTATTGGCTTCCAACGTATATGTGCCGGAAACATCTGTCACATTGGAGGCGGCAGCGTCCATTTCTACAACAATTTGTTTGGGCTCTCCGGTAGTCGGAGTGTCTTTTGAGTCGTCATTGCAGGCAAACAGCAAAACAACGAATAGTAATTTAAGTAATTTCATCTTTGTATTTTTATTGTTTTTTGATTCTTTTCCTGGTGTGAATGTGTTTAATCAGAATTGTCGATTATGCAAATGTACAACTTTCACATGATATAAAAGCAGTAATAGATAAAATCTTGTGTTCCATATTATTATCCGTAGTTGCATAATTTAGTCTAAAGAGAATGAAAAGTTGTTTTAGATGATTGAAATCTCATAGAAAATGCTAACTTTGTAACGATGAAGAAGTAAAAAAATGATGTTGATATAGTGTATTTATAGCTTTCCGGAAGTAGATATCTGACGATAAATTATATTAATCCCATAAATATAAATTAGAATGGAAGAAGCTAGAAAAAAGAAATGGGCTAGTGTGGCGCTGATTATCGGAGCTATTGGTTTTATCATTATTATGATTTACTTTACAGTTATTTCAAGTCTCAACATGTAAAACAGATCATTATGGCATTGAAAAATTGAAGCTTGGACATTTCGTTTGAATCTGTCCAAGCTTGTTTTTTGTGGTTCTGAATGAGATTGACCGGTAATCTGGCAATGCCTCTTCTTTAGCTTCTTGAAACCTGAAGTCCCTTGTCAGAAAGCGTCATTTCTACAAAACGAGCGCGTGGGTTGGGAGCTTGTTCTGTCAATATCCGTCGGATCTGTCCGGCTGCTTGAGGGTCTTTGGCTACCATATATAAATAACCGCCGCCGCCTGCGCCGGGGAGTTTGTATCCTAGGGTATAATCTTTGATTTTCTCGATAATGGCTGCTACTGCCGGCGGATTGGTTCCGCAATCTAATGCCTGGTTTTGTATCCAGGTTTTGCCGACCAATCGACCGAAACTATCGAAGTTGCTGCGCAGGATAGCTTCACTCATATCCATTGCATGGGCTTTCATCTCGGCTAGCAAACTTAGATGTGGACCGGAATTGAGGAACATGGAACTGACAATTTCCGCCAGAATACTTTTGGCAGTACGGGTAATTCCTGTATAATATAACAGATGGCAGTCGCGGTAGTCAGGATGAACAAAGAGTTGATCGGGCAACCAGCGCACTAATGGATGCTGTTCGAAACCTGCTTCGGATTGCAGTAGTTTAATGCCGGAAAAAACACCGCCATATTGATCCTGCCAACCTCCTCCTGTGGTCAGTAGTTGTTCCAATACTAATGTGTAACTACATATATCATTCTTGTCCCAAGCCAGTCCGCAGAAATCATTGATTGCTCCGAGCACGGTGGATGCCAGGATAGAACTGGTGCCCAAACCCGAGCCAGCAGGAATAGCAGCCAACAGGGTAATTTCGATTCCCGAGCCGAAAGCTTCCAGCTGTTTGGCTAAAGAAGGGTAGGATTCTGTTGAGAATGCCGGCGCGAAACCTGCCAACGTAAGGGCGGCTTTGGGGATGGAAAATGGAGAACCCACCTTTTTGTAATCTTGCAGTTCCTCATAATTTCGTATCACTTCCATTGCACCCATGTCGATGGAACGAAGGGTAATATGATATTCCTTGCAAGGTTTAACGTATACTTGCAGCGGCGGTTGGCCGTTCAGTTCGATGGCAAGATTGACAACGCTTCCTCCTGAATAAAGAGAGTAGGGAGGAGTGTCCGTCCATCCTCCTGCCACATCAATGCGTACAGGGCTGCGGCTCCATACAATCTGATCGGAATAAACGTTGAGCGTGGGATGACTTTTACGTTCGTTCATCACTCCTAATAAACCGTCACGGAGCAGTTGGAAGGCTGCCTGTTCTTCTTTTGCGCAATCTTTGTCTTCACGTAGTTTCATGATGCGTGCGCGAAGCATCCGGTTGTGTATCCGTAGCATGGGTGCGGCATCTTCTTGCAGGACATTGGGAGTATCCAGGTTGAAACGTACAAATTCGTTTGCGGCATCCAGTAAGTTAAGTTGATAGAATACGCTTTTTTCATAATTAGCCGCCAGTCCTTTCCAGTTCTCTTTACGGAAAGCGTTGCGCTGTTCATAAAGACGCTTGAGATTGGCGCCTGCCGAGATTTCGTTGGCAGAAACTTTCTCTGCTTTCAGCCAACGTTTTTTCCCTTCTTCCAGTTGGGGCTCCGATGTCATCCAGCGCACTAATATGCCTAAATCTTCAACAGAAGTTACTTTGGGGAAGATAGATGCTGATTGTAAATCATCGGTGCGTCCTTTTATATCCTCCCAGGTAATTCCTCTTTCTTCCATCCAGCGGGTGAAAGGGATATTAAGATAGGTAGTCGTTGATTTGTCTAACGCTCCTTTGAACACATCATCCAATCCATACGGACGTGCAACAAAGTCATTGTCGCCGATAGGGATAATGTCGATGCAGACTCCATCCGGCAGGTTGATGTTCCATTGGTTTTCGGGAACTCCTGTTATTATTTGGCGGGAACCCAGTTTCCAGCCTTTTCCCACATGACTATTCTCAATCCATAAGTTGGCATTGTCTGCAGAAAGAGAAACTTGTGTGATAGAGTTCTGGATAAAGATAGCCGGATTCGGTTTTACTTTCCGGTGCATGATCCTTCTTTGATCGCGTACCTTGTCTTGTATGGCTAAAGTAGAAGAAATCAGTTCATGGCTTGTGCCATAATGATAGAATTCTCCACCGGGCAAAGGCAATATGGCTACGGATAACTGATTGATTTCTTCATCTTCCGTTTTGGGATGCTCTCCCAAAGCCAAGCCGTAGTCTGAGTATAAGTCATAATAATTAATATCATTGGTTCCTTCTTTTAATGACCGTTTCATCAATACTTCGATGGCGCGGTCACTCAAAATCCAGATACCGATGTCCATCAGGAAAAGATGAGTTTTCGATAATCCTTCTAACTCTTCAAGAGAAGGTTTCTGTAACATGAAGTCGAGAACCTCCGGCTTTTTCCGGTCGGAAACAAATACACCATGATGGGTTGCCAAGGAAGGATTTACCCATAAGCCGTAGCACACTACGTCTGCATTCGGAATATCCTGGAGTGGCTTTTCCGAACGGATATATACATCTCCGCTTGCGATCAGCGTATTCAGACCGGCCGGGGCCTGATTCATAATCCTTTCATAGAGTGGGAGCTGCAATGATAATAGATTCTGTCCGAGTTTTTGTCCTCTTTCCCAACTGAAGATCGGGATCGGAGTCAATATTTTGCCGGAAGGTCCGTAGCTGGGCAGGCGACGGCTTTGTCCGCCTGCATGGAGCAATATTCTTTTTTCATCTCCTATCCAGTTGCCGAAAGATTTTTGTGGCGCGAATGCCTGATGGCAGGCCTGCAATAACCATGTCGTTCCGCCGCCGGAGCCTAGTTTGCTCCCAATGGGGTCTGATGTACAAAACCAATCGGTATGGTTGACTTCTTCCAGTTCGTGGAAGCAATGGATCAAATTGGGTGGTAAGGATAATAACTTTTGCATAGTAGAATCTGCGTTGGCTTAGATGGAATCTAAGTGAATTAAACTCCTGTAAAAATACGATTTATATTCCTTCTTTTCAATGTTTTTCTCCTGTTTTGAAGAATAAATTATCTTTTCAGCTTTTAGGTGTTCTTTTCAAACAGCGTATCCCAATGATCGCTTAGTGCTTGCATGGATGGCAGTAGCAGATCGGCTCCGGCATCCAGCAATACTTGTCCGTCCAAAGGACCTGTATTTACAGCTATTGTAAAGATACCCGCATTGTGTCCGGCTTCCACTCCTAACGGAGCGTTCTCTACTACGATGGCTTCATCAGCTTTAAGTCCGCCTTTTTTCAATGCCATCAGATACGGTTCGGGATTGGGCTTACCATATTTTACATCGAACGCTGTAACCATCAATTCTTTACGAAACATTCCCGGATAGTTGTGTTCCAACCGTTCGAGCAGGGATAGTTGACCGGAACCAGTGACCACCATCGGAATCAATCCATCCTTTTTCACTTTTTGTAGCAACTCCCATGCACCGGGCATACGTTTTGCTTCAGGATACGAATTGAACAAAACACTTTTCTCCTGATAGATACTTTCTATTTCTTCTTGGGTAGCTTCTCTGCCCAGTTCACGTTGGAAAACAATATTAATAGTGGAGGCTCCTGTCCGTCCTTCGTGCATATATGCTTCTTCGCGACTAAGAGTGAGTCCGTGAGATTTCATTACTGTATGCCAGGCTTCCGAATGATAGGGCATAGAGTCAAAAAGTACGCCGTCCATGTCAAACAGGACGGCTTTCAGTTTCTTTTTCATACTTTGGTACGTTGCAGAATCTTTTTAAGATGATATTTTATTTTTCTATGAGCATTTTCTTCAGATCAGACAGAGGAATAATCACATCGTATTGCTGACCGGATTCCTTGCCGATATATCTGTAAGCTATGCTTTTATTGTTATCTACACAGGTTTTGATGAATATCTGGGTGGCGGGATCGGTCTGACTTGCCAGTGTTGATACAATACCCTCTTTCACTTCTGCTGCGTTTTCTTCAATCTGGCTGATGGGACACAATTCTTCGTCCACACTGCATATATAAACAACCGATTCGCCTATGACCTCGATCTTTTCGACAATGACTTCTTCGCTGGCTTGCATCGGGAATTGCAGGTTCGCCATTTTCAGTTGCGCTTCAAGCTTTGTTTGTCCGCTTTGTGCCGGATCGGCATTTGTATTAATCACTTCTTTCAGTTCTTCGGCGGTAAGTTCGCAAACCGCTTGTTCGCCCGACTTATTCCCTACAAATATCATGTGTAATCCGGAATTGCATTTTGCCATCAACTTGAGCATCTCTTTTACATCTGCTGCCGGATTTTGAAACATCATTGTGATAGATGATTTCATGCTTTCCGGATTGTCTTTCAATATCTTTATATTGGTAATCTCTTCGTTCATGTTCAGCGTGTACACTACGTTATTCCCGTCGTAGATGATGCTGGTGATCGTACCGACTGCTCCCATGTCTATCGGACACTGTTTGTTGGCTACTCCGATCACTGTCTTGAGTTTGGCTTCCTGGCAACCGGTCATTACGAGCATTAGCAATGATATGCTACATAATAATATGAATCCACTGGATTTCTTTAATAAATTTCCTGTCATTTTATTTGTTCTTTTTAGTTTGATTCGCTTAATCTACAGTTGTATATGAGGCAAAGATAACGATAAAAAACGAGAGATAAGTTAGAACGGGAAGATAGTTTAGTGATTACTTGCCATGTGGTATCTACTGCCAACTCTTGTCGTGTAGACTGTTCGGCACTACTGAATTGCGGCGTATTACTTGTATAATTATTTGTTGTTTAGAAGAATATGTGTATTTTTGTAACGTTATAAACTCGACGATAGCATGAAAAAGAGAGTATTATTGTTGCTACCATTGTTTTTAGGCGCCTGCTCTGATAGTGGGGAAAGTCCTGTTATCAAGATAGAAAAGCTTTATGCAAAGGTTGAATCGGAGGATGAAAGTTCCGGTTCCGGTGAAAAAGACTATGCGAATCAGAGGGACGAATTGCCGGCCTTGAAGGTGGGGGACGAAGTGAAAGCTCTTCTGCTTTTGGATGGAAATGGAGCTGAACTGAAAACCTTTAGACTTCAGAATGATGATGAAGTGGATACTAAACTCATCTTTGAGAAAACAGAAGTATCTACAGAGGGAAATCTGACAGATGTGGAAAAGGGACAGCTTCGTTTTAAGGATGGTGTGTCAAAAGCTAAAATTATGGTGATTGCGACCATCAAACAAGTAGATAAGAACGGCGATGTAAAATTAGAGTTCTATCTTTCTTCCAAAGCCGAATGTGAAGGAGCACAGGAAGAAATCGGCTTGAAGACGAAAGCGGAGGATGATAAGTAAAAATGGTGCGCTGTAAACGGTACAACGGATAATAAACGGTGCAACCGGAAACAGCAACCAATAGAATATAATAATGAACGGTGAACAAATCTATGCATATAGCATAGTTGTTCACCGTCCATTGTTTATAGTTTACCGTTTATAAAAACGTTCTTGATTACAGTTTTGCACGGATTGCTTTAGATTCTTCTTCATACCCCGGTTTGTCCAGCAACGCAAACATATTCTTTTTGTATGCTTCCACACCCGGTTGGTTGAATGGATTCACGCCTAGCAAGTAACCGCTGATACCGCAAGCCTTTTCGAAGAAATAGAGCAGACCACCGATGTTGTATTCGCTCAATTCCGGAAGTACGATACGCATATTAGGTACACCACCGTCTACGTGAGCCAACTGTGTTCCCAATTCGGCCATCTTGTTCACTTCGTCCACACGTTTGCCGGCGAGGAAGTTCAAACCGTCCAGATTTGCTTCGTCGGTTGGGACGACTACTTTGTGGTTCGGCTCTTCAACAGAAATAACAGTTTCGAAGATCGTGCGTTCACCATCCTGAATCCACTGGCCCATAGAGTGCAGATCGGTTGTCAGATCGACGGAAGCAGGGAAAATACCCTTGCCGTCCTTGCCTTCGCTTTCACCGTACAACTGTTTCCACCATTCGGCGATGTAGTGGAGTTTTGGATGGAAGTTGGCGAGGATTTCAACCTTCTTGCCGTTCTTATATAATTCGTTACGGGTAGCAGCATAGATTTCTGCCATATTTTCAGCAAAAGGAACGCTTACGTCTGTTGCTTTTTCCATCGAAATAGCTCCGGCAACCAAATCGCGGATGCTGATACCGGCAACGGCAATAGGTAACAAACCAACTGGAGTCAGTACGGAGAAACGACCGCCGACGTTGTCGGGAATAATGAATGTCTTATAGCCTTCCTGGTCAGCCAGCGTGCGGAGAGCGCCTCTTTTGGCGTCCGTGATGGCGACGATACGGTGTTTGGCTTCTTCTTTGGTACTTCCAGTTGCTTTTTCAGCATGCGGAAAGCTAAGGCCGGTTCGGTAGTCGTACCGGATTTGGAGATATTGATCAGACCGAACTGTTTGCCTTTCAGGATTTCGCAAAGTTCATACAAGTAATCTTCGCCGATATTGTGTCCGGCATATACTAAAACCGGATTTTTACGGTTCGTATGTAACCAGTCGAAGCTATTGTTTAATGCTTCTACCACTGCTTTTGTTCCTAAATAGCTGCCGCCGATACCGATGGCGACAACAACTTCACATTTGGAACGAAGTACGTTAGCTGTATTTTCGATGTCTGTCAGTTCAGCATCTGTAATAGAAGAGGGGAGGTGCAACCAACCTAAAAAGTCGTTACCTGCACCATTACCATTTTGTAAAGTGGCATTACATTCGTGGGCCTTTGCAGCCTGAGCATATACCTGTTCTTTCGTTACGGTACCCAGCGCTTTGTCAATGTTAAGACTGATGTTCTTCATATTTACATTATTATTTAAATGTTTCAGTCAACTGCCGTATCGCGGTAGTCGGCGATTTCTTTTCGTATAGAATACTATATAAAGTATCCAAGATCGGCATGTTTACTTTATATTTTTCGTTTATCTCCCGAATACATTTTGTCCCGTAATATCCTTCGGCGATCATCTCCATTTCGAGCTGGGCTATTTTGACGGAATAACCTTTCCCGATCATGGTCCCGAACGTACGGTTCCGGCTGAAGCGAGAATATGCGGTTACCAGAAGATCACCGAGATATACCGAATCTGTCACATCCCGTTCCAGGCCATGTACGGCGTTGAGGAAGTTACGCATCTCTTCGATCGCGTTGCAGATGAAAACTGCCAGAAAATTATCTCCGTACTTCATACCGTGGCAGATACCTGCGACGATAGCATATACGTTTTTCAATACGGAAGCATATTCAATACCTGTAACATCCTTGCAACAGGAGTTGTTCAGATACTGGTTCTTAAATACGGAGGAGAAAGCTCTTGCATTCTCGATATTAGGGCAAGCCAGCGTGATATAGGACAACCGTTCGAGAGCGATCTCTTCGGCATGGCACGGACCGCCGATGACAGCGATATTGTCAATCGGGACATTGTAGTATTCGGCAAAATAATCGGCTACGAGCATGTTTTCGTCCGGAACGATTCCTTTGATGGCCGAAATGATGAATTTGTCTTGCATGGAGGTCGTCACCTTCATCAAATGTTGTTTCAAAAAAGGAGAAGGGGTGGCGAAAATCAAAGTGTCCGAATCTTTGATTACTTTGTTGATATCCGTGTAGAATTTGATTTTGTCAGTATCAAATTTGACGGCGGAAAGATAGCTGGGGTTATGTCCCAACAACAAAAACTCTTCTACTTGGTCTGGCCGACGCATATACCAGTTAATACTATCTTGTGTAGAAAGTACAATCTTGGCCAAGGCGGTAGCCCAGCTACCACCTCCCATTATTGCAATTTTTCCGGGCAACTTCATAGTATTACTCTTATTTGGCTGCGCCTGCAATCCATGCCTCTACTTCTTCGGCAGTGGGGTTTTGCAATTCCAGTTTGTATTTCTTATTCATTTCGCAGAGTTCCTGTCTCAGCTTGTTGGGATTAGCATCTACCAACGTGTCGGTTGTGAGATATCCGGCTTTATGTAAAGCAGGAACCCATGCTTCATCGATACCCAGTGCGACATATTTGTCTGCGGTGTCTTTCTTAACTGTCTTTTCCGGGCGCATCTGCGGGAAGAGCAACACTTCTTGAATAGTCGTTTGGCCAGTCATCAACATCACCAGACGGTCGATGCCGATACCGATACCAGACGTCGGAGGCATACCGAATTGCAGTGCACGCAAAAAGTCCTGGTCGATGAACATCGCTTCGTCATCTCCTTTTTCGCTCAGGCGCAATTGCTCTTTGAAGCGCTCTTCCTGATCGATCGGATCGTTCAGCTCACTATAGGCATTTGCCACTTCTTTACCGTTGATCATCAATTCGAAACGTTCGGTCAATCCAGGTTTGCTCCGGTGCATCTTGGTTAGCGGACTCATCTCGACCGGGTAGTCGATAATGAAAGTCGGCTGGATAAACGTGCCTTCGCAGAATTCACCGAAGATTTCATCAATCAGCTTGCCTTTACCCATTGTTTCATCGATTTCAAGGTTCAAATCCTTGCAAATCGTGCGTATCTCGTCTTCGCTCTTGCCATTCAGGTCGTAACCTGTCTTTTCCTTGATGGCATCCAGAATCGGCAGACGGCGGTAAGGAGCCTTAAAGTTGATGGTCTTGCCGTCGACTACACTTTCACATGTACCGTTGACGGCGATACAGATACGTTCCAACAGCTGTTCGGTGAAGCTCATCATCCAGTTGTAGTCCTTATATTGGACATAAAGTTCCATACAGGTAAATTCTGGATTGTGGGTGCGATCCATACCTTCGTTACGGAAGTTTTTACCGATTTCGTAGACACCTTCGAAACCTCCGACGATCAATCGTTTCAGATACAGTTCGGTGGCAATACGCAGATAGAGGTCGATATCCAGCGAGTTATGGTGCGTAATGAACGGACGTGCGCTTGCCCCTCCGGGGATGGATTGCAGGATCGGAGTTTCCACTTCCGTATATCCAGCTTCGTCCAGGGCGGTACGCATGGTCTTGATAACTGCCGCACGTTTCATGAAAATCTCTTTTACGCCATCATTGACCACCAGGTC
>OGWY01000951.1_pt1 | contig 23644 bp, 19 predicted proteins | sample 1576121 | NCBI WGS metagenome assembly OGWY01 (sample SAMEA3541543, study PRJEB24748) | human gut metagenome | biome: human gut; feature: human-associated habitat; material: faeces | place: China | collected 2012 | reverse complement strand
TAGAATATTTTGAACACTCTACTTCTAATTCTTTCCCAGCGCCTCGAAAGATAGCGCCACAAAGTCCAGAACCTCTCATCATATTACCATTAGCCGAATTTATTATAACATCTACATTTAGTTTTGTAATATCTCCAACTTTTACCTCAATTTTTTCTAATAGCATTTACTTAACCTCATTTATAATGCCTACAAAAGCTATATTTGAGTAAAATAAATTTTTTTCATCTTTAGGTAATTTGATTAATTTTTGTGGTGTTTCATATATCCAATACCAATTTGCTTCTGAAAATTGTTCATTAATTTTATTACATAATTTATTGTATCGATCATTATTATTCTCTTTTTCTAATTCTTTAAAATCAGTTTGAACAACAATCATAAAAATAGAAATCCCAAACATATCTTTATTTCCATCAATATAACCAGATGTATCTACATTTAAATCTTTAATTTGTTCATTAACTTTTTCCCATTTTTGCAAATTATATTTTGCTATATGCTTTACACTAGATTTATCAAAACAATGTTTAAACTCTATAAAATAACAACGTTCATTATTTTTATCTAAAGAATAAAAATCCAAATTTCTTCTTTTGTTATCTTTTAAAAACCCAACCTCCATAAGAGTTTTTGTAGAGTTTTTTTCTAATACTGGAAATAATATCGACAACATTGTTCTTTCTCTATATTGTAAAAGATCTTCTCCAAGTTCTATAGATGCTTCTTCAAGTTCTCTCTTAAAACCACTACAAATATTCTCTACAAATACTTTTGTTTTATTATCTACTTTTTTATTAAATTTTACCCCTGATTTCATAAATTTCTCCCTTTATAAAGATTTAAATTACTTCATTTTCTTTTAATTTATCCAAATCCTTTTTTATACTCACTACAATAGATTCAACTAATTTTTTAAGTTTATCTTCATCTCTTAAAATACTAGCTAGTTTTGAGTCAAGTTTATTGAAATTAATTGTTTCTAAAGAAGTTTCATCTAAGTAACAATGTTTCCACCCTAGCCACCAATCAGTTACTTTAAATCCAAACTCTTTCAAACTTTTCTTTAAGTGCTCTTTGCTTAAATTTTTATTAGAGTTTCCATCTTTATCTATAACCCTTAATCCCCAGTAAATATTATAATCAACTTCTATTCTTAAATACAATTTACTTCCAGCTTCTAATTCTTTAATTTCATACATTATTCCGTAATATTTTTTATCTTTTAAGTTTGTATAAAATTTTTTTATTTTATTAAAATCAAATTTAGTATTAAATTCGTCTTCAAATTTAACTTCTTCTAAATTTAGTTTTTCCATTTCTAATTTTAAATTTTCCCAAAATCTGTATTGTAAATCTCTTTTAATTTCTAAAAGAATATCTGGTATTAAATAAGCTACAGATAGATATTTTTCTTTTGAAAGTATAGTATCTTTTAGTTCATCTATCATTTTTTTCTCCCCTTTACCTGTTAGTTTTTCTAAGAGTTTTTTATACTGAATCAAAGTTTCTCTTAAACCTGGAACCACAGCAACCTCTTTTATACATTTCTCTATCCAAGAGATTATATCATCTTTGTAAGAGAGAATTTTAACTTCATTGACTTGAATATGCCCTAAGCTATAATCAGAAGGTGTATCTCCAGCTAAAGTTAAATAAACAATAGTTATTTCATCTTTAGAATACCCTTCTTTTTTCATAGCCTCTACATATCTTTGAAGTTGTTGCCATTGATCTCCAGCTTCTATTTTATTTTCAATAATAATTGCTCTTTTAAAGCTTTTAGAGTTAATTTTTAATAGAATATCTATTCTTCCATTATCATTTGCTCCATATTCTAAATAAATGCTTTTATTTATCTCTCCATCTATTTTAATCTCAATAGCTTCTAAAAAAAGCTTCAAGAAAATATCTCCGAAGCTTCTATTTTTTAAAAGTTCTCCTATAAATTTAGAATGTAAATTTACTTCATCCCTCTCGTTCCTCAAAATAGAAAAAATATTAAACTCGTCTTCAAAGCTATGTAATATATCATATTTTCTTTTAATCAAATCTAAATTTTCAAAAAACAACTTATGCTTCTGCTTCTCCATTTTCCTCCCCTTTATTCCAAAATTCTTCTAAGTCAATATCATCACTATTTGGTCTTTGATTTTTTTCTTCAATTTTATTAACTTGAATTATTTGAGGAAAATCAAAAGAAGTTCCTGTTATTATGCAAGCACCTTGAGGTAAAGTTGGAATCAATAATTTTGAACGTCTATCTAAAGTTGAAATTACATTATCAATTAATCTTAAATCTTTATCATTTATTAACCTGTGAATAAAAAAATTATGGAATTGCGACATAATCGTTTCTGAAATATCTGCTGGACGTTGACTTGAAATAGCTAAGAAAAAGCCAAATTTTCTTCCCTCTTTTATAATCTCTTCAAAAAGTTCTAGCCTGTAATCTTTCCAGCTTTCCGCTTCTCTATTTGATTGATGTGATAATATATTATGAGCTTCATCAATTATTAAATGAAAGGTTTCATTAATCTCCTTCTCATTTTTAATTTTGTGTTCTCTAAAATATTCTTTTGCTAATAGTATTGGAAAAAGTTTTTTTATCTCCTGATTGCATTCTCTTAATGAGATTATTTGTATTTTATCATCTTGATCTATTTCTTCAACAATCTCTATTATCTTTTCTAATGATTTAGATGCAGAAGAGATTCTTAAAAGTAAAGGATTTATATTATCATATTGAACATGATTTTTTAAAATTCCATTAATCAAAGAAAGATTTACTCTTATTTGTAATTCATCAAAATGATTAATCTTATTAAGAACTAACTCATCTATATTAAGCTTTTTTATTATTTCTTTTCGATGACTTTCTTGATTTGTATAAAAAGTTCCATTATAAACAAAACAATTACTTTTATTGTGCCAATCTATTTTTTTTAATTCTTCGGAATTGTGATTAGTAAACTCTAAAACTCTTTTCATTAATTCTAATGTTTCTCTTTTAGGATTTTGCGTAGTAAAAATTTTTTTATATGTATGTTTTAAATAGGTTGATAATGGGTTTCTACTATCCGAATTTTTATATATTTCTCTTTGAGTAATCAAATTTTTTAAAAAAGGTTTTTGAGTTTTTTCTGTGGCATGAAATAATATTCCTAAAACTTCTTCATTCCAAAAGCATTCTTCTTTTATTTTAAATGTATCTCCAGCTTTTCGTGTATTTAATTTATATACTTTCTTATCACTAGTTAAAACAGTTTCTCCAATATATTCACCATTAAAATCAATAACTGTAAATCTACTTTTTTCTAAATTTAATTTTTTATGGCTAAACAATGTTGTATATAGTTTTGTTAATGTATTTGATTTACCACTACCTGTATTTCCAAAAACTCCAATGTGAGTATTAAAAATTCTGTTCCAAGGTAAATTTATATCTACTTCATACTGCAATTCTTTTCCTATCACAAAATCAATATCATTCTCTTTTTTAGAATTAAACATTTTTTTAACATTTTCTTTATTTAACATTTTTACTGTATTATAAATAACTGGCGAATATCTTACTCCAAACTTAAATTCATCATTTTCAAAAAAACCTATGCATTTAGCATATACAAATTTTTCATATCTTTTATTTTGCAATTCTTTTAAATCGCATTTCTCCAGATCTATATTTATATAATTATCTTTTATCTCTTCTGATTCTATTTGACAAATAATATCAATATGTCCTCTTGATATACTTAAATATCCTCCATTTCTAATACCTTCATACTCCTCACCATCATAAAAATACACGAAATCACTTGAGACATTATACATTTTTATAACAACTTCATTTCCCTTTACAGACCAAACAACTCCCACTTCAAAAGTATTACTCATCTTTATCCCCTTTATTGAATAATTTCTTTATAAAAACCTTAAAATCAAGACTTCCATTATCTTCAGGTAAAATAAATTCTACTTTTTTATCTTGTCCTATGCTTAATTTATCTAATATCATATTTCTACTATCTTCATTATAACAAAAAATATATATCTTCAATCCTGGATTACTCAACGATCTCTTTACAAGTTCTGCAATATGTTCATCTGCAAAACTAAATCCAAAAACAATCAATACTGAATTATTTTTTTCTAATTCATAACTTAGTTGTCTTAAATATTGGTAATAGTATTCTTCATATAATGTTTCTTCAAATTTCTTTTTTTCTGAGAAAACTAAAACAAACTCTTTTCTTAAGTTTTCTCTATTACCAACAATACCTTCAGTTTTATCTTTTAATTCTTTAACTATTTCTTTTGAAATTTCTTTAATTTCTTTTATATCTTCTTTATATACATTTTGATAACTGACCTCTATCTCTTTAACTTTACTATCATCTTTTAAGTATTTCCAAGAAACAGAACCATGAATTTTAAAAAGATTGATAATAGGTATTTCTCTATTAAAATTATCAAAAACTCCTGTATGATATATTTTTTTATGAAAATTTTTCATACTTAATTTTTTAGTTATATTTCCTGATGAACCATCATTGAAAAAAAACTCATATTTACCAGTTAATGTATCAGCTGCTTTTTCGAAAAATAAATCATAATTTGTTGTAAAAATATTTATTCTTTTTTCTTTTTGATAATTTTCTCTTTGTAAAAATTTAATAATTTCTTCTAAAAATTTTTTATACCCCTCTAAAACTTTATTATTTTCATCTATTTTTTCTAAAAAACTGGGATTCAAAATTTTTGTATAGTAATATGTATATACTATATCTTTTGATATTACATCATCTTTTTCTAATATATCTTCTAATATATCCTCTACTGATACATTTTTTCCATTATTTTCCCAATCTACACTCAATGTAGGAATGGCTCCATAACTAGCTCCTGACCCAATTAAAAAATTAATATTTTTTCCATATAATTTTTCACTCAATTTAATTCTCCCCCTTTAAATCAGTCTTTAATTGTTTCTTAAATTATATGCAATATTATTTTAAAAAGCAAGCTCGGCTCGCCTTAGCTAGTCCGTTGTTTACGGCGGCCTCGCTTAGTGGCCGGGGCCCATCCCCCGCCGGCGTCGCTTCAGACGTTTTTTAGCGCAGGCCGGCCCAGGTAATTTTTCAAAAAAACATCTTTCGCTGGCATCCCCGGTTAATGTACCGTTTTATTTTAGTCGCCTCTTGGGGGATGGGTCTCTACTCGGTCTTAGGACCTCGTGCCCACGGCCACAGCAAGATAAGCTCGTAACTATGAAAGATATATTATCTATCAAATTCCTTTAAGTTTAGGCGGAAACAAAATTGTCTTTCCTCCAATTACAACTTCCGCCATTAAAAGTCCACCCGGTGGACTTTTGGATTTTACAAAAGATAAAATAATTTACAGCAAGAAATAATCACTTAACTCATCGCTTTCTCCCTCTGGTCGTAGCTGGGGTTGTATAAAGTTTTACAGACAGTCCCTTATGGTACGCTACCTGCCGGTCGCTTAGTACTCCGCTCAAGAGTTAAGACAGTTCTTGCCTTAATAGGAAAAGAGCTCGAAAGCTGTAGATGCATGACAGTTCAATTTGCAATATACAGATCTCTTCTCCCTTGAACCTTTAAGTCTTTCCCCCCCTCCCCATTCTGTTATCTTCTTGGGACACTCCCTTTTAAAAGATAAAATGATAAAGATTTTTAAGTTAGAGTTTAGCAGCATACTCAAAAGATAAAACCTCAGTTAAAAAAGCCTTTAAGAAAGGTTTTTAAGGACCAAATAGTTCTTGAGCAGCTAGTATTTAGCATAATTTTTTTAGAAAGAATCAAGGGCAAGCTTTGTGCTACGCACCCTTGATTTTTCAAAAGTTTATGCTTGGTAGAAGTCAGCTCAAGAACTTTTTATTTTGGTCCTTAAAAATTTAGCTTTCTCTTCCGGGCTTTGTTGCCCTGGTTATATCTTTTGTTGTTGTAGCTTTTAGGGGTCTGGGGTCTCGCCCCCGGCGGCGAAGCTAAGAACTTTTTATTTTTCTGTTTTATGTAGGAGGTAAGTTATGAAAAAAATATTGGATGTTCTAGGATTTAAAAGTGTAAGTGTTTTAAGAAAGGCAGTTAAAAATGGCGATAGTAACGCTCTAGAGTTTTTGGAACTACTAAATGAATTTCTAAAAGGTGGTATTAAATCTGAAGATATAATAGTTCGAGGAAAAGTGGATTTTTTAAACTATATGAACATCCAAATGGGATATTTAAAACATGAGGAGTTTAAGGTAGTTTTTCTAAATAGCAGTAATCAAATAGTTTTAAATGAAACTCTATTTTGTGGAACTATAGATCGCAGTGTTGTTTATCCAAGACTGATAATTGAAAAGGCAATTCTATCAAAAGCTAAGGGAGTTATATTTGTACATAACCACCCAAGTGGTAATTTAACTCCATCTAAAAAAGATATTGAGCTGATACTGGAGATGCAGGAACGTCTTGATAAAGTTGATGTAAAACTACTTGACCACTACATAATTTCAGAAACAGAAAACTTTAGTTTTTATGAAAATGGTTTAATTGATTATTTGTAAAGCTTGAGGGAACTCCCTCAAGCTACTTTTAAAGATGGAGGTACTGTATGAAAAAGTTTAATATTATGGGTAGCATTAGAAGAGAGATGAATCTGAAAAATTTAAGCAGCAGTAGAGTGGCCAAGAAGATTGGAATTAGTGAGATAGAGATGACAGAGTTTTTCCTGGAGAAAAATATAAGTCTAGAGTTATTGGAAAAAGTTATTGAAGTAGTTTTTGAAAGCTATGAGTTCCAGTACTCTTTTAAAGAAAATCCACTGAGAAAGTTTAGTACTAAGGAGTTGTTAGAGGAACTGATAAGAAGAGAGAAGTAATTAAAAAACCTGAGATTCTTCTCAGGTTTTTTCTATGAGTTTTTTTAGAAAAAAAATACTAATTATGATATAATTAGTTATTATTATATATGAGAGGGGAAAGAAGTATGGATAAATATGTAGATATGTTTAATAAGGAGTTTAATAAATATAATGATGAAAATCAATTTCCTAATATTTTAATAATTGGAAAAACTGGTAGTGGTAAAAGCACTCTTATTAATACAGTTTTTGGAGAATGTACTGCAAAAACTTCAGATATAGAAAGAGGAACTGATAATTTAGAAGTTTTTTATGGAAAAAAATATAATAAAACTATAAATTTAATTGACTCTTATGGATATGAATTAAGAGATAAAGGAAATAAATATATAAAAAAAAATTTATCAGTTTTAGACAAATTAAATATTAGATTAGATTTAGTTTGGTATATAGTTTCTTTAACAGGCTCTAGATTTGAAAATATGGATGAAACTATTCTAAAAGAATTAGAAAGTATTCCATATTTAAAAAGTAAGGTAGGTATTATTATTACAAAATGTGATCAAGATGATGAAGAAAGCTCTAAAGCAAACGAATTAAAAAAGGTTATAAAAGTAAACTTTAATAATATTAATATTTTTGAAATTTCTAGCAAAGAAGAAATAAAATTAGATATGGAAAAGTTAATAGAATGGTCTATAAATTCTTTAGATGACGAACATAAAAAAAGTTTCTTTATTCAGTCTCAAAAAAAATCATTAAATAAAAAAAGAGAAGATTGTAAAAATTATGTTTATAGTTACTCAACAGGTGCAGCTGTAACTGGAATTACACCGATTCCATTTTCCGACTCAGCTATTTTGGTACCTCTACAAATAACAATGGTAGCTCATATTTGTAAATTTTATGGTTTAGATAGTATTAATAATTTAAGTAAATCATTGGTATCAAATTTAGTAATTTCACAATTAGGAAAAAGTATAGCTGGAAATTTAATTAAATTAATTCCTGGAATAGGAACAGTAGTTGGAGCAATTATAAATGGAAGTGTTGCTTCAACAATAACATATGCTATTGGAATGGCTGTTTCTGAAATCTGCTATAATACTTGTATAAAAATATCAAATGGTGAAGAAGTTGATTTAGATAGTATATTTGATTTAGAAACATTAAAAGAGTTAATTGAAAAATTCTTAAAAAATAGAGGTAACTAAAAATGGAATATAATAAATGTGCTCGTATTTTAGTATTAGGAAAAACAGGTTCAGGAAAATCATCATTTATTAATTATTTTACAGGACAAAATTTAGCTGAAACAGGAACAGGAAAACCTATAACTCAAAAAATGCATAAGTATGTATTAAATAGTGATGATTTTAAAGTTGAAATTTATGATAGTAAAGGAATTGAAGTAGAAACTGTATCTGATGATATAAAATCTTATATAAATAAAATAAGAAAAGAAAACAGCACTAATGATATATTAAGTGGAATTCATGGTATTTTTTATTGTGTTTCAATGGCAAATTGTAGATTTGAAGATGAAGAAATTAATATAATAAAAAAAATTATGGCACAAACTTGTCAAAATATACATATTATTTTGACAATGTGTGATAGTGTTGATTCTGTAGTTATTAATAGAATGAGGGAAAAAATTAAAAATAACTTCAATGAAGATATTAAAATTTTTGACATTTGTAGTATAACTAAAAAAATAAGAATTGGTTTAATAGAGCCATTTGGAAAAGAAAAGCTAACAAATGAAATTTTTGGATTATTATGGAAAGATATTTCAAAAAAATTAACAATTAAGATTAGCCAAAATATAAAAAAAGAATTACAAATATCCATGAATATTTTTCAATTAAAAGTTGAAAGAAATTTAAAAGGTAAATTTTCAATATTCAAGATAAATGAGTATGAAAGCATTTTAGAAAAAGCTTTTGAAGATATTGAAAAAGACTTAAATAATTTATTAGAAGAAAGAATTGAAATGATTCAACTTCAAACTAGTGATTTATTAGAACCGATTGCTAATTTTTATAATAAATTTTATAAATCTATACTAATTGATAAAGAAAATTTTTTTGGAGATATAGATATAATTAATGAATTAGATGATTTAGATGCAGAGGAACTATTAGAAAATACAAAATTAAAAAAAATAATGGATAAATTAGAGAGTACAGATGATAGTTTTTTAAATATAATTTCAATGATTTATACTGGAATAAGTGCTGTGCTAAATACTGAAGAAATAATTATTGAAACTTTTAATGAAGTTTTTATTAAATTAAAAAAAGTTCTAATATATTCAGACAGCATGGAAAAAAATATTTATATTAGTCTATTAGAAGTAAATGGGCAAACACTTTCAAAAGAAGAGTATAATAATTTAGATTTCGAGAAGTGTAACTATTAAGCTGATAGATTACAAAAAAATAGCTAAATAAAAGGAGAATTCTATATTATTAGTATGAAGTCTCCTTTATCTATTTAGCTATTAATGAGGTCTCATCAGGAAAACTCCCAATAATAACGCTAGGCCTTAAATATTGAAAATCCTTCTTTATTAACGATTCAAAAAATATCTCAATGAATTTATCCTTTATAAGGATTATTATCTTGTATCTCTTCCCACTCTCTAAGTAACTTATAAAAAGTTGTCTTTTTAAGATTTAGTATTTCCATAGCTCTAGTACCTGTGATTTCTCTAGTTTTCCAACTATTGTAAATATCTTTCCAGTTTTCTGGAAAAGGTATTGGTTTACGCCCTTTATATTTTCCTAACTCCTTTGCTATCAATATTCCCTCCCTTTGACGCTCTAAAAGATTAGTCCTTTCAAACTCATTTATAGCCGCTATCATAGTTAGCATTAGCTTTCCAGTAGGTGTAGATGTATCAATGTTCTCTTTAAATGACACCAAATGCACCTTTTTTTTGGCTAAAAGGTCAGTTATATGTAAAAGGTCCTTAGTAGATCTAGCTAATCTAGAGAAATCATGGACATACACAGTATCCCCTTCTCTAACAAACTCTAGCATGTTTTTAAGTTCAGGTCTCCCCTCGATATCTTTACCTGATACTTTTTCAATATACAGTTTTTCCACCTTGGCCTCTTCCATCCTCACCAATTGGCGACTTTCATTTTGGTCCACAGTGGAGACTCTCACATATCCAACTTTCATACTTCCTCCGATAATTAAAATTCTTGGGTATATTATACAATATCGTTCGTTTAAAGTAAATAACAATCACATGTTCATAAAATACGTTCGAAAATTATTTTTAAGGCTTTGTAATTTTAATTTTAAGGCGTTCGTTTAGATTGTACCTAAAACTATATGAAAAATTAAAAATAAATAAAAGTGAGAAATATGAGGTTATGGGAGATTTAGTTTAAAACGCCAAAATTCTTAAATAAATATATGGATATAACCATAAAAAACCACTAAAAACATGTATTTGTTAATGGTAGAATAAAAAAATCTTGCCGTTTACAGCCAGATTTTTAACATCCACAATAAATAAAAAAATACGCCGGAAATACGCCGGAAAAAATCTTTATAATTAATAAAACCCTTAATTATAAAGAGATTTCAATAAAAAAATACGCCGGAAATATGCCGGCGTAAATTAAATGTTACTTTTTAAAGTCTCTAGTATTTCACTAATATGTTCTAATTTTTTTATTTTTTCATCATCTTTAGAAAATTTTAATTTATAATGAGTTCCTTTTCCATTACCAAATTTCTCAATATACTTTTTATCTAAAAGTAGATTAAAAGTGTCTGTGGCCTCATGCTTGGAAATATCTAAAAATTCTCTAGCCTCTTTATTAGTAATTTTTTCATTCTGAAGAATATAAGAAAGAATAGATTTCTCTTTTAAAGATAAATTTGAATCTTTTTCTAAAATATTAGTTTTCCAAAATCTAAAAATAAACCTAGAGTCTTTCTCCTCAATTTCAGGATATTTATACGCCTCTTTTTTTACAGCACTTAAAATTTTAGGAACACCACTTCCAGCTCTTTCACAAAGATTTATAAATCTAAAAATCTCTTGAATAATATTATTTCGAGGTTTTGAATGTTCTCCTTTGAAGAAGTCACTTTTGCTTATTCTTAATTCTCCTGGATTTTGAAACTCATAGTAATTAGAATACTTAATTATCTTAACTGCTTCTTCTATTTTAAAGTCTGCATGTATTATAGAATTAACAAAAGCTTCTCTTAAAGCTATATGAACGTCTCCTAGTTCCCTTCTAGTAAAGCCATCTTTCTCAGTTTCAAAAGGATTACCTAATGATGCATATAGTTTATTTATAACTAAGAAGAAAAAATTATATAAATTCCCTTCACCCCAAGTTCCATCATATACAACTCTTTCACTCCATCTTTCATCAGATAAATTACTTTTATCAATATATTCTAAATGAAAGTGTGGTAAAGCCTCTTTAATTGATTCCATCTTTCCAAAGACTAAAAGACCACCTAATGTTGGTTCTAATTTTGAAGTTATTCTATTAACTCTTAAAGCTCCTAGTTTTTTTAATAGATCCTCATTAGACATTCCGACAAAAGGGTGAGTAGGTTTAAGGTTTGTAAATCTATTTTTATAAGAAGTGATTGTTATTAAATCTAAATCTTCTATTGAAAATCCATTAACTAAAGTATTGTCTAATGAATCATCACTAGAATCTCTAACCATAATTTTCACTTCATTTTCAGAGCATTTGTAATCACCTTCATGGTTTCTCTTATATGATTGATATAAGTTTCCATTTAAATATATTGGCTTTTCTGTATAATGTGCTCTCGGTACTTCAATCATTATAATTATTTTTCCATCAATATTTTCAGTATAAACATGATTATTTGTAATTAAATTTTTACTAACTCTTGTTGGATTATTTAGTGTATCGAACATATCCTTTTTTATTTTATCAGGATCATTTACACCAACGGGAATAAAGTCACCATCTTTTTCTTCGATACCTAAAAAAAGTATTCCACCATCTGTGTTAGCAAAAGCACTATATGTATTTAAAGCTTCCTTTGGAAAGCTATTTTTAGCAAGTTTACATTCAAATTTATCTGACTCTTTAAGTTCGATTAGTATATCTTTTATTTTATTTTCCAAATTTATCTCCTTTATTGATTTAAAATGCTTTTAATATATTATACTATAAAATAATACAAATCTTAAGAATAAAAATATACCAATAATAGCTTATTAATATCATGGTATAATTTTAACAAGATAAATAAATTTTAGAATGGTGATTGTATAAACAATATGAAGATAAATAGAGTGTTTGAAATCTTATATATATTATTAAATAGGGAAAAAATTTCTTCTAAAGAGTTAGCAGAAAAATTTGAGGTGTCAGTCCGAACAATTTATAGAGATATTGAAATTATATCTGGTGCAGGTATCCCTATTTTTATGACTCAAGGAAGAAATGGGGGGATAAGTTTACTGCAGAATTTTACTCTTAACAAGCAAGTACTAACAGAGAATGAAAAAAAAGATATGTTAATAGCGATTCAAAGCTTGAACTCTTTTAATAAAGAATCAGCAAAAAGTATTTTTTCTAAACTGAGTTCTTTGTTTGGTGAAAATCAAAGGGACTATATAAAAATTGATTATTCAGGTTGGGAAAACACAATAGAGAAGCAATTTGAATTATCAAAAGAAGCGATACTATTAAATAAAAGGTTATCTTTTAACTATATTTCAACAAAAGGGGAAAAAACATATAGAGAGGTGGAGCCTTATGTTTTATGGTTTAAAAGCAAAGCCTGGTATTTAAAATGCTTTTGCCTTGAGAAAAATGAAATTAGACTATTTAGATTAAGTAGAATAACAAATATTCGGATATTAGATGAAAATATTAATTTAACTAAGCTTGATGAAGCAGTTTTAATAGAAGAAAAAAAACAAGTACAGCCTGAAAAAATAAAAATTAAACTCAAGATAGATTCATCCCAGGAGTACAGAGTAAAAGATGATTTTTTAGAACAAGACATATCCTATGACAATGAGAAAAATTTAATAGTAACCTTAAACGTTCCAGAAAACGAGTGGCTTTATGGGTACATCTTGTCTTATGGGAGTTTTGCAACAGTTATTGAACCTGAATATATAGTAGAGAATATTAAAAAAAGGCTCCAAAAAAATTTAAGTAACTATTTATAATATGACAAATAGTTGTCATATTTAACCTGCTAGAATAGAGGTATCTTAGATTCGAAGGAGGAAATGAGTGAAAAAAGAGATTTTATTTTTATTACTTGATAAGTGGTCTGATTGGGAGGCAGCTTATCTTTCTGTGGGAATTCAAATGCTAGCAGGAGAAAGTTATTGTGTGAAAACAGTTGCCATTGATAAAAAAGAAGTGATTTCTATTGGAGGGTTTAAAACTGTATGTGATTACAACTTATCAACTATTCCAGAAGAGTATGAAGCTCTTATTTTAATTGGAGGACTGTCTTGGAGAAAGGATAGTTATGATGAGATTAAAAAGATTATAAACCAATCTTTAGAGAAAAAGAAAATAGTGGGAGCAATCTGTGATGCAGCAGGGTTTTTAGGCACTATTGGGGGTTTAAACAATATAAAACACACGTGCAATGACCTACATGATTTAAAGAGTTGGGCAGGTGATAAATATTTAGGAGAGGATAAATTTATTCCTAAAATGGCAGTTTCAGACAATGGAGTTATCACAGCAAATGGAACAGCTTCTTTAGAATTTGCTAAAGAGGCCCTTTTATCATTAAAAAATATTCCAAATGAAACTATTGAAAAATGGTATCAATTTCATAAATTGGGATGTTATACAGTTCCTTGGCCAACTATTGAGAATCCTATAGATACATCTAAGTAAGCTATAAAAAAATGACTTATAAAAAATACACCGACTAGATATCGGTGTGGAGTATTCATTACCATTAGAAATATATAATTCCTATCCTAATCATTTTCTATTTTCTATTTTCTTTTTCTAAAGGAAGCAATATAGAGAATTGGTATAAAACTTAAATGAAAGTTAAGGAGGTAGTTTATGAAAAAAGTTTTGTTAAGTCTTTTTTTACTTATCGGAATGACATCATTTGCTTTAGAGTTAAAAAGTAGTGGAGTAAAAGATGGTATTATTGAAAAAAAATATGGAACTTATGGAAAGGATCAATTTCATGGGATGCCAACGTTATCTATGCCTTTTGAATGGAAAGATGCACCTGCAGGAACAAAGCAATTTGCTCTAGTTATAGAAGATTATGATGCTGTAGAGGCTGTTGGTGTTATTTGGTTACATTGGTTAACTTTAATTCCTGGAGATGCAAACTCTTTAGCTGAAAATGCTAGTGCAACAGATTCTAAACTAATTCAAGGTGAAAATAGTTGGTGGTCTTTACTTGGTGGAAGTTTACCAAAAGATGAAGTGGCAAGATATGGTGGTCCAGTTCCTCCAAATAAAACTCATACTTATACAATAACATTATATGCTTTAGATGAAGAGTTAAATTTAAAAACTGGATTTTATTTAAATGAATTATATGACGCAATGGATGGTCATGTTTTAAAGAAAGCTGTTTTAAAAGCTAAATATGTAAAAGAATAATAACAAAAGGCCACTTAATTAATGAGTGGCCTCTATTTTTATTTGGTATTAAATTCTAAAATCTGTGTTTAAATAAGTTTCCAAAGGATGAATATCTTTAATCGTATTTTTTACAAACTTTCCACGGAAATAATCATCAAAATCTCTATCGTGAACAATTATAACATCGTTGTAATCAAATAGTGTATCAGGTACTTTAGATATAATAAATCTTTTAGCTTGATCATAAAGATAAATTATAATAAATTTAATCCATTTTCTAAATCTAGAATAATATCTTCTGCATTTTCAAGTCCGACAGATAACCGTACTAATCCAACAGATAACCCTGCATTTTCAAGTTCCTCTTTAGTATAAGCCGAATGCGTCATAGAAGCAGGATGCTGAATTAAAGTTTCTGTATCTCCTAAACTAACAGCTAAAGAACAAAGTTCTAAAGAATTTAAAAGTTTTTTTCCACCTTCAAACCCAGCTTTTAATTCAAAAGATATAATTCCTCCAAAATTGCTCATTTGTTCTTTAGCTATATCAAACCCTTGGTGACTAGGTAATCCTGGATAATAAACTTTTTCTACTTTTTCATGATTATTTAAAAAACAAGCAACTTTTTGTGCATTTTCACAGTGTTTTTGCATTCTAATTTCTAATGTTTTTAAACCTCTAATAATTAAGCTAGCATCATGAGGACTCAAAACAGAACCAGTCATATCCTTAATACCAAAAAGTCTTACTTGCGAAATAACATTTTCTTTTCCAATAGCAAATCCTGCAATCACATCACCATGACCATTTAAATATTTAGTTGCTGAATGAACGACAATATCAGCTCCTAACTCTAAAGGTCTTTGACAATATGGTGTTGCAAAAGTATTATCAACAATAACTTGAATATCTTTATTGTTATGAGCTATTTGAGAAATTACTTTTATATCACAAATTTTTAGATTTGGATTAGCTGGTGTTTCTAAATATATAACTTTAGTATTAACTTTTATTGATTTTTTAACTAAATCTAAATCTGACATATCAATAAAATCAACTTCTACATTAAATTTAGTTAAACCATGGCTTAGCAAAGCAAATGTACATCCATATAACACTTTATCTGCTAAAATATGATCTCCTGCTTTAATAAGTGTCCAAAGAGTAGAAGCAATAGCACCCATTCCAGATCCAGTAGCAACACAAGCTTCTCCTCCCTCTAAAAGAGCCATCTTTTTTTCAGCAACTGAAACTGTAGGATTTCCCAATCTACTATAGATATAACCACCTTCTTTTCCTGCAAATCTAGCTCCACCTTGTTCAACATTATCAAATATAAATGTTGAAGTTTGGTATATTGGAGTTGCTAAAGCTCCAAAAGGATTTTTCTCATGACCTCCATGTATAGCAATAGTACCTATTCCTTTTTGTTGTATATTTTTCATAAAATCCTCCTAAATATTTAAATTAACATTTTCTGTTTCGATAAATTCATTTTTTTCTTCTTTTTCTTCTTTAGTTCTTAATAAGCCAAATTGTATAGTTAAACATGTTGTTACAAGCAGTGCAAATATATAGAATGAGTATTTTAAAACAGCTAGTGGTGATATATCAACAAGACCTGTTATAATTAGTATTCCTCCATCGTATGGTGTAAGAGCTAAGAAAGCACAAGCAAATATATCAATTAAACTAGCTAATCTTTTTGGAGCAATATTATATTTTTTTCCAATCTCTCTAGCTATAGGAGCTGATATAATAATTGCGATTGTATTATTAACAAGAGCAGCAGAAAGTAGACCGGATAAAAGTCCAATACCATATTCAGCATCTCTTCTTTGATTCATTTTTGAAGTTAATGTATTAACAAGCCAATCTATTCCACCATAATACTTTATAAGTCCAATTAACCCTGAGATTAAAATAGCGATAATTGTTATACTAAACATATCTGACATTCCATCACCAATAGCTCCAACCCATTGAAAAAAATCAATACTTCCATCTAAAAACCCTATTACTCCAGTCATTAGGATACCAATGAATAAAACTCCTGCAACATTAAATCCCATAAGAGCACTAATTAAAACTACAATATAAGGAACTATTCTAATTAAATGAAAAGCTTTTTCTCCAAAAATTTCTCCAGTTCCTCCTAAAAAAGCGTAAATAAGACAAGCAAATATAGCCGCTGGTAATGCTATTAAAAAATTCATTTTAAATTTATCTTTCATTTCAGAACCAACACCTTTAGCTGCAGAAATTGTGGTATCTGAAATCATAGATAAGTTATCGCCAAAATAGGCTCCTCCAATAACAGCACTACAAGTAAGACCTAAATTTAAATTAGCAGCTTGAGCAACTCCAATTGCTATTGGTGCCATGGCAGCTACAGTTCCCATAGAAGTTCCAATAGCAGTAGAAATTAGAGATGCCATTAAAAAAACTCCAGGAACTAAAAGCATACTAGGTATAAATGTCAATCCTAAATTTACAACAGATTCAACTCCTCCCATAGCTTTTGCAGCTCCTTGGAAACCACCAGCTAAAAGGTAGATTAATCCAATTAATATAACTCCAGAGTTCCCTGCATTTTCACTAAATATCTCTATTTTTTTATCTAACTTCATTCCTTTATTCATAAGCATTGCTGAGACAATTCCAATCATAAGTGCAACGTGTCTTGGAAATTTTTTAAATGCACCTTCAACACCTAAATATGTAAAAATTAATCCACTTCCAATGTAAAGAGTTAAAAAAATTATTAATGGTAAAAATGCTATTGCTCCATATTTCTTTTCTTTTTGATCTTTCATATATACCCTCCGTGTGTTATTTTTTAAAAACTTTTATCTATTGCATCTTTTATTTTATTAAGACCTATTTCTAACATATACCTAGGACAAGCCACATTAATTCTTTCAAATCCAGCTCCAGTCTCCCCAAACCAGAATCCATCATCAACAGCAACTCCTGCTTTTTCTTGTAAAAACTTAGAGAGTTCATCTTTATTTAAATTAAGTGCTGAGAAATCTAACCACATAAGATAAGTTCCCTCTGGTTTTTTGGTTTTTATTAAGGGAAGATTTTCATTTATAAAATTAATTACATAATCCATATTTTCATTAAGATAATTATTTAATTCATTAACCCAAGTATCACATTGTGTATATGCCGTTTCAAAAGCAACTAAACTAAATGGATTATTTCTTTTAATATCTAAAATGCCTAACTCTCTATCAAAATTTTCCCACTCTTTTTTTTGTGGAAATACAACAAATGAAGATTGAAGACCAGCCAGATTAAATGTTTTTGTTGGAGAAAAACAAGTTATAGTATTTTTTTCAATTACTTTATTTATAGAAGCTGTGGGAATATGAGCGAATCCAGGCATTATAATATCTCTCCAAATTTCATCAGATATAACTCTAACATTGTATTTTAAGCAAATATTTGAAAGCCTTTCTAATTCTTCTCTAGTCCATACTCTACCAACTGGATTATGTGGACTACAAAGTATAAATAGTTTAACTTGATTTTCAATAATTTTTTTCTCAAAATCATCAAAGTCGATAATATATTTATTATTTTTATCTTTAATCAAGTAATTTTCAACTAAATTCCTATTATTATCTTTTACAACACAAGCAAATGGATAATAAACAGGTGACTGAATTATAATTGAATCACCAACTTCTGTTAATTGTCTTATAAGTATAGATAAAGTAGGAACTACTCCAGGACTATTTATTAGTGTGCTTGGATCAAGTTTGTATCCAAATCTTCTTTCACACCAATTAGATGCACTTCTATAGTATGAATCAGGTCTATATACGTATCCAAAAATACCTTGCTCTACTTTTTCTTTCATTGAATTAATAATTTCAGGAGCTGTTTTCAAATCCATATCTGCAATCCACATAGGCCATAAGTCATTTGATATAAATTTTTTATCCATCTCCTCCCATTTTGCAGAGTGATTATTTTTTCTTTCTATTCTTTCATTAAAATTGTATTTCATGATGCCTCCATATTTTAAGTTCTTACTAAACTTATAAGCAATTTCCATACCAAAATTAAAATCCCAAATTTATGAAGATGAAAAAAGAAAAATAGGTTAATAGGTTAAATAAATAGGCTATAAATAGGTTGACAAACCTATTTATTTTATGTTTAATATATTATCATATTCATTAAAAAAAGAATATAAAGTACGTAAAAAAACTTAAAGAAGGTGATTGATATTTCGTTGAAATTAGCAATATTAGCAGCTGGTGAAAGTGTTTCCTTATTTTATAAGGAACAATTAGAATATTTTTTTGGTGATGCAATAGCAATAACGGCCTATTCAATTGAAAATGGAAATGTATTTTCTCCTAAAAATGAAGATGTTTACTTAGTTACAACAGTTTCTTTTGAATGTAATGAAGATATTTTAAAATATATTCCCAAAGATAAACATATTATAATTGGAGATGTTACTTTTAAAAATTCAACTATAAATCGATTAAAAGAGTTTCCTATGAATACAAAAGCTCTTTTAGTTAATTCGTCTCCTAAAATGGCATCAGAAACAATGACTTTACTTTATAAAAAAGGAGTTAACAATATCCAATTTTTCCCATATTATCCAGGGAGTATGGAAACATATAGTGATATTAATATAGCTATAACTCCTGGTGAGACAAGATATATTCCAAATCAAATAACAAATATTTTAGATATTCAAAATAGAGTTCTTGATAGAAATACATTAATTGAAATTGCGACAACTATAGGATGCGACTATCTTTTAGATACAAAAAGGTTTACAACATATTTTGATGAAATTTCAAATGGTGGAATAGGAATAGAAACTTTAATTGAAAAAAATAGTATATTAAGACAACAAATATCGACGATAACTAAATCGGAAGGAATAGGTGTAATAGAGTTTGATGTAAATGAAAAGATTCAAAGCTGTAATAATTTAGCTTTAAATTTATTGGATGAAGATAGAAGTAATCTCTTGTTTAAAGTCGTACAAAATATAGTTTTAAAAGAAGGCGTACGAATTTCAAAAAAAACTAAAAATATATTTCAAACTATCTACAATAATAAAAAAGAAGAACAAATCAACTTATTATTTATTCCAATAATTAAAAATGATAATGTAACATACACCTACTGTTTAATTAGGAAAAATAAGGATATGAAAAGAGAAAATGAAATAGAAAAAGAATATTTAAAAAGAGGTCATTATTCAAGATATACATTTTCTGATATTATCACTGAAGATACTAGATTAATAAAAACTAAAGAGATGGCTAAAAAAATGGCTAAAATGAATGCTGCTATTTTAATAACTGGAGAAAGCGGAACCGGAAAAGAACTATTTGCTCATTCAATACATAATGCTTCTGAAAGAAGGGAATTACCTTTTGTTGCTTTAAATTGTGCTGCTTTAAATGAAAGTATTCTTGAGTCTGAACTTTTTGGATATGAAGAGGGTGCTTTTACTGGAGCTAAAAAAGGCGGAAAAATAGGGCTATTTGAAATAGCTAACAATGGTACTATTTTTTTAGATGAAATAGAGGGAATGAGTCAAACCTTACAATTAAAATTGTTAAGAGTATTACAAGAAAAAGAGATTATAAGAGTTGGTGGTGATAAACTTATCTCTATAGATGTAAGAGTTATTGCTGCTACAAATGAAAACATTCTTTCTTTAGTCAAAGAAAAAAAATTTAGAACTGATTTATACTATCGTCTAAATGCTTTGCCCATTAATATTTTACCACTAAGAGAAAGAATAGGAGATTTGGAAGTTTTAATTAATTATTTTAAGAAAAATTTAGATTTGAATTTTATATTTACTGAAAAGGCTAAAAAATTAATATTTCAATATAATTGGCCTGGAAATATTAGAGAGTTAAAAAACTGTATGGAATATTTTTGCTGTTTAAACGAAAAAATAATTGAAACAACTATGTTACCTGAATACATAAAAGAAAACATAGATTTAAAAGAAGATAAAAATCAATCAAACGATTTTTTATTAATTTTAGAAATTTTAAATATTTTAAAAAAATCTGAAAAAAATGAAAAGGGAATTGGCCGAAGCTACATACTAAAATGTTTAAAAGAAAAAGATTTTGAAATAAGCGAAGCTATTATTAGAAGATTGCTTCAAGATATGAATAAAAAAGGTTATATAATTTCTACCGTAGGAAGATGTCGTAGGTAAAACGCACCGGCAGACGCTTGATGATAAAGGCCGGCAGCTCGGTGCAGGGGCGGCCCCACTGCTTGCCGGTGTAGCCCTTGATGAGCTTTTCGTAGATGTCGGTGCCGACCAGGCTGATGGCCTGCTCCTCGAGGTTCTTCGGCTCCGTGATGCCGGCCTCGGCGCGCTGCTGCTCGATCTTCGCCTTCGCCTCGGCGGGGGTCACGACGCCCCACATCTTGTTGAAGGTGTTCATATTAAAGGGCAGGTTGTAGATCTCGCCGTGATAGTTGGCGACAGGGCTGTTGGTGTAGCGGTTGAACTCCGCGAACTGGTTGACGTACTGCCACACAGCCTTGTTGTTGGTGTGGAAGATGTGGGCGCCGTAGCGGTGGACGTTGATGCCCTCCACCTCTTCGGTGTAGATGTTGCCTGCGATATGAGCGCGCTTGTCGATGACGAGGCAGCGCTTGCCGGCTTTCTTGGCCTCATGGGCAAATACCGCGCCGTACAGGCCAGCGCCAACGATAAGATAATCGTACTGTTTCATTACTGTTTATCCTTTTTCTTCTGTTCGGATCCCGACTCGAGGCCGCTCTTTTTCTGGGCCTCCCGGTACTGGTCGATGGCCGTCTGGATGCGGCTGCGGGCCGCCTCCGGGGTGATATGCTTGAGCTGGGCCGCTGCCATGGTCTGATGACCGCCGCCGCCCAGAGACTCCATGATGACCTGCACATTCACCGCGCCGAGGCTGCGGGCCGAGATGTTGACGCCGCCGCCCACCTGCACAGCCACGAAGCTGGCCTCCACGTTCTGGATGGTCAGCAGGTCGTTGGCCGCCTGGGCGATGGCCACCCGGGCCTCGGGGGCCACCTCGCCGCTGACGGTGATGGCGCAGCCCCGGTACATCTGGGCTTCCGATACCAGCATGGCCTTGGTGGTGTACTCCACCATGCTCACGTCAAAGAGCTGACGCACGTGCTCCGTCTCCGCGCCGTAGCGGCGGAGGGCCGCAGCGGCCTCGAAGGTGCGCACGCCGGTGTGGAGGGTGAAGTCACGGGTGTCCAGCATGATGCCGGAGAGCAGTCCCTCGGCCTCGATGCGGTTGGGCTTGTCGTCCCGGTCGCCCACATACTGCAAGAACTCCGTGACCAGCTCACTGGCCGAGGATGCATAGGGCTCGTGGCAGACGAGGTCGGCCTTCTCGATGAAGCCGACGCCCTTGCGGTGGTGGTCGATGACGGCCACCTTGCCGCATTTTTCCAGTATCTCGCGGCTCTCCACCAGACCCAGCTGGTATGTATCCACGACGATACAGAGCGTTCTCTGGGAAATGATGGGCAGAGCGCCCTTGGGGTCGATGAAGTCGTCCTCCTGCCCTGCCGCGATGAGGGCGTTGATGAGGCTGCCCGCCAGGGTGGCGTCACGGCGCACGGCGATGACTGCCGGCACATCGCAGATCTTGCAGATGCGCAGCACACCCTCGGCAGAGCCGATGGCGTCCAGGTCGCTCATCCGGTGGCCCATGATGACCACATGGTCAGCCTCTTTGATGAGCTTGACCAGCTGGTCGGCCACGATGCGGCTGCGCACCTTGCTGCGCTTTTCCACGCCGTGGCTGACGCCGCCGTAGAAGGTAAAGCCGTCCGGGGTCATCTCAGCGGCCTGGTCGCCGCCGCGCCCCTGCGCCATATCCAGCGCCTGAACGGCCATGTCCTGAGCCTCCCGCAGGGTCTTGGCCCCGCGTCCGATGCCGATGGAGATGGAGAGGTTCACGCTGGGGTCGAGGGCGCGGATCTTGTCCAGCACGTCGTAGCCGCGCTTGGCGAACTGCTCCAGCTGGCGCTCTTCCACCACAGCGATGTAGCGGCCGCTGGCCACGCGGCGCAGAAAGCCCGTGCCGCGGCCTATCATATCTTCCAGCACCCGGTTGATGCCTTCCAGCAGGCGGGCGCGCTCGCTGTCCAGCATATCGCTGAACACGTCGTCGTAGCCGTCCACGAGGAAGACCAGATAGCCCGGGCGGCTGGCCTTATATTCGGCCTCCACTTTGCGGAGGGCCGTTTCCTCATTCAGGACAAGAAGGGTCATGCTCTCGGCCTCGCCGGGGACGGTGGAGCTGTGAGCGCTCCACACGCCGTCGGCCAGATTGAGCAGCTGGCCGCTGACCTTGCGTGCCTCCTGCAGGTCGAGGCCGGGCAGCACTTTCTGCACCCGGGGGACCAGAAGGGCTTCGCCCTTCATCAGACGGGTGCGGAACTCAGTGTTGTACCACAGCACCGTCTCCCCCGAAAGGAGGGCGGCGGGCTGGCTCAGCGGCTCGAGGCTGAACTGCGTCTTCGATTTTTCGAAGCTGCCGCCGCAGACCCAGCGGGCCACCCAGCTGCGCACCCGGTAGCGGAACACTCCGAACAGGGCGAACCACAGCACCGCCAGCACCACCAGCACAGGCCAGATGGCCGGGCGCTGCACCAGAAGCACCAGCACCAGCAGGGCGCAGAGCACCGCCAGCGCAGCGGTCAGCATTTCAAGAGTCCATCTTGGTTTTTGTTTCATGAAGTGTTATGCCTCCTGCGGGCAGACTCAGACCTCCATCAGGATGGGGAGGATCATGGGGCTGCGCTTGGTGCGGCGGTAGATATAGCTGCTCAGGGCCTCGCGCACCCGGGTCTTGACGCTGTTCCAGTCGCGGACGTGCTCGTCCACGCAGCGGTCAAGAGCCGTCTCCACGATGCTCTGGGCGCCGTCCATCAGGCTCTCGTTCTCCCGCACATAGACGAAGCCGCGGCTCACGAGGTCGGGGCCGGCCAGAACTTTGCCGGTCTTGCTGTCCACGGTGGCCACGATGATGACGAGGCCGTCCTCAGACAGATGCTTGCGGTCGCGCAGGACGACGTTGCCCACATCGCCCACACCGAGGCCGTCCACCATGACAGCGCCCGCCGTCACCGGCTCC
>OGWY01000941.1_pt1 | contig 23687 bp, 20 predicted proteins | sample 1576121 | NCBI WGS metagenome assembly OGWY01 (sample SAMEA3541543, study PRJEB24748) | human gut metagenome | biome: human gut; feature: human-associated habitat; material: faeces | place: China | collected 2012 | reverse complement strand
ACGGCAGGCGTTTATATGCACGGTGACACCGCCCATATCGTCAGCAGAGGGCTTTGGAAGCCGTCGACATTGATAGCGGTACCGAGGATATTCAACCGACCGGAGCTTGTGTTTGTTGATATTAAAAAATAGCATAAAAAAACGGATACTCTTTTTGATATGCACCCCAAAAGTTAGACACATTTGGAGGTGCATATTTTTATGGGCAAAACAGGAAGAAAAAACAAAACGTACTCGACAGAATTCAAAGTCAATGTTATAATGGATATGCGGGAACATCATATGGGATATAGAGAAACGGCAAGAAAGTATAGCCTTGTACGGCAGTCAGAAGCCTCAGCAGCCAGTATGGTCCAAAGATGGGAACGCATATTTATGGAAGAAGGAGCCGAAGGTCTTATGAAAGAAAGACGAGGCAAGGCTTGTTCCGCTAGCGGAACAAGGAAAGGAAGACCGCCGAAGCTGGATAAAAAGGTCGAGGAAGATTTAATCGCCGAAAATCAACGTTTGAGAATGGAGATAGAATACTTAAAAAAACTGAGTGCCTTAGTTCTTGCGGACGAGCGAAAGAACGGGAAAAGGCGGAAATAATTTCTGAACTAAGGCAAAGATATCCGTTGAAAGACCTGTTGCAAATATCGGGAATGGCTCGTAGCGCATTCTATTACTATCTGAGTCATCCAATCAAGGATAAATACGAATGTGAAAAGCAGGAGATAACAGCTATATTCAACGCCAACAAAGGCAGATATGGCTACCGTAGAGTACTGATGATAATGCGTAAAAAGGGGTATGTGATCAACCACAAAACCGTTTTTAAGCTGATGAAGTTGCTCGGTCTGAAAGGTAAACAACGCAAAAGCGGAAAATACAATTCGTACAAAGGCGAGGTTGGCAAGATTGCAGAAAATCTTTTAAAGCGAGATTTCAAGGCAGAAAAACCATTTGAGAAGCTGACGACAGATGTAACTCAATTCAAGGTTTGCGATACAAAGGTTTATCTGTCTCCTGTGATGGATCTATTCAACCGAGAGGTTATTTCCTACTCCATTTCATTAAGTCCTAATCTGGAACAAGTCAGAGAAATGCTCGATGGCTTGTTTGGCAAACTGCCTGATGGTGCAACTCCGTTGTTTCATTCAGATCAAGGGTGGCAGTATCAGCACACAGAATACCAACGCCTATTAGCTGAGCACAACATTAAGCAAAGTATGTCCAGAAAAGGAAACTGTATGGACAACGGTGCAATGGAAAACTTCTTCGGCAGGCTTAAGGTTGAGATGTTTTATGGCGAAAAATTTGAAAGCGTTAACGCTTTCATTGATGAATTGAAGAAATACATTCATTACTACAACAATGAAAGAATTTCTCTCAAACTAAAAGGAATGAGCCCGGTACAATTCCGAACTCATTCTCAAAATACTTAATACATTTTTGTCTAAACTTTGGGGTTCACTTCATTTGGGAGTGTCCGTTTTTATGTCAATAGAGTATCTTGGCGCTTTTATCAATCTCCGCCCTCGGCGGTGCCGTTATAAATCTTCACCAGCTTTTCGCCGATCTTCTTTATATCCATATTTTCAACAGCCTTGCGTCCGTTCTCACGCAGTGACGGGAGCTTGCCCTCATAAATCTCCTTTATCATACGCTCGAATTCGTCCTTATCCTTTGCCTTGTAGCAATCCGTACCGCCGTTTAACCAGTCGAATACAGGTATATCACGGACGATAACATTTGCCTTCGCCGCAAGCGCCTCAAGAAGCACTATGCCCTCTGTTTCCTCTAAGGTAGGGAATATATACACATCACAGCCGACATAAGCCTGTTTCAGCTCATCGGGCTGTACATAGCCAGCAAATGTCAGATTCGGCAGCTTTGTCTTTACCGCCTTTCTTATCTTGTGCGGTACGCTGTAAAGCGGAGTTTTGCCGAACCAGATAAACTTATAGTCAGGCATATCCTTTGCCATCTGAACAAAATCGAGAAGACCCTTACGCTCAAAGTAAAGTCCTACGGAGATTACTACCTTGTCATCGTCCTTTAAACCGAACTTTTTGCGGAATGCTTCCCTGTCGTTTTCCTTAGGCTCATATCTCGCAAGGTCAATACCGTTTGATACGGCATAGATTGGTGCGGTCAGCCCATAGCCTCTTATCAGCGACTTTGAATACTCGGTCGGGGTCACTATAACATCGCCCCTGCGGTAGCAGCTGCATATCCACTTCTTGAAAAGCCCCGAAATAAGATTCGAGCCGATGAACGAATTACGGAAGTCCTCCTGCGTTGAGTGAGCGTGGTACACCACTCTCTTGCCCGCCTTTTTTGCTTTTTTCGCAAGATGCTTAGATTTCAGTCCGAGCGTGTTTATGTGAACAACATCGTAGCTGTCCTTAGGGTCGAGCGTATATTCTATGCCGTTAAGCTCCATTGCTCTCTGCTGGTGCATGATTGCTCTGCCAAGACCGGATATTTTGATAAGGTTCATACCTTCTGAAAACAGGAGTACCTTCATATTAGTTTCCTTCCATATAATTACTGTGTGCGTAAACGTATAACAGATATTTTATCATAATTGCCGGGTATCGTCAAGTAATATCAGGAATGATACCTTTCAAGGAACTGACGTGTACGCTCGTTCCGGCTGTTGTTGAATACCTCGTCGGGAGTGCCGTTCTCAATAACATATCCGCCGTCCATAAATATTACACGGTCGGAAATCTCGCTTGCAAACTGCATTTCGTGAGTTACGATAACCATAGTCATCTTTTCTTCCGCAAGGCTCTTTATTACCTTTAATATCTCGCCGGTAAGCTCAGGGTCGAGCGCAGATGTCGGCTCATCGAAGAAAAGAAGCTCGGGGCTTAGTGCAAGTGCTCTTGCGATAGACACACGCTGCTGCTGACCGCCCGACAGATTGCACGGATATTCGTTTGCCTTATCCGCAAGTCCCATTTTGCCGAGCAGCTCCATAGCCGTCTGTTCTGCCTGCATCTTGTCCTGCTTTAACACATGGACGGGTGCCTCTGTGATATTCTTCAGCACCGACATATGCGGAAACAGGTTGAAGTTCTGGAACACAAGACCGATTTTAAGCCTTATATCGTGGAGCGTTTTGTTGTCGGCATATACCGCCTTGCCGTTTTCATCGTTTCTTGTCATAGTGATGCCGCATATCTCGCACTCGCCGCTGTCTATCTTCTCAAACTGATTTATACAGCGCAGGAGCGTTGATTTTCCGCTTCCCGACGGACCTATTATAGATATTACCTCGCCCTGCTCCACATTGAATGAAATATCGTTTAAAACTTCGAGCTTTCCGAAGCTCTTTGATAGATTCTTTATACTGAGTATTGACATTCCGCCTGCTCCTTATCTGTAGTAGTTCAGTTTCTTTTCGATAAAGCCGAACAGCGCTGTCAGCACAGTAGCCATTACGAAATAGAAAACACCTGCAATAAACAGCGGAACGAGCGAGCTGTAGTTCATCATCTGCTGTTTTGCCGCAAGCATTATTTCCGAGTAAGCAACGACATTTGCAAGCGATGTATCCTTTACAAGCGTAATTACTTCGTTTGACGATGCAGGAACGATACGCTTTATTACCTGCGGGAGAATTATCCTGAAGAACGTCTGTGCCTTTGTCATTCCCAGAGCCGCCGCCGCTTCATACTGACCTCTCGGTATAGACTCTATGCCGCCCCTGAATATCTCGGCAAAATATGCCGCATAGTTCAGCACGAATGCGATAATTACCATAGTGAACATAAAGCTCTCTGCGGCAGGGTCAACGCCGCTCAGCAGGCTTTCCACGAATCCGCCCGTACCTTTGGTAGCCGTCTTTAAAAACGGCAGTGCATAGTAGACAACTATGATCTGGAGCATAAGCGGTGTTCCGCGCATTATGAGTATGTATAGATTTGTAAGCCACGATATAGGCTTGAACCTACACATCTTCAGCGCCGCAACGATAAGTCCGAGCGGTATTGAAAAAAGCAGCGTAAAGCCGAAAATCTTAAGTGTGGGGATAAGGTTTTCCAGGAGTATCCCCGTAACCTTCATTATCTGTTCGCCGGTCATATTTAATTCTTCCTTAATCTTCCGATAATTTATCATAGTAAAGCGATAATTCGCTATTACGGCAGTATACTGTTATTGTACCATAAGTAAAGGGGTATTTGCAAGTAAAAGATGAAAAAAACGTAATTCACAGCGTTTTATCGTTGACGGAAAATACAGCAGGTATATCCTGCCTAAAGCAATATTACAGTCTGTACAAACGCGGCGGCTGAATTTACAAAAATTTGTGCAAGTTCCACTATAATCTTGACTTTGATACTATTTTATGGTATAATTATCTATGTGTAATCAGAAAAGAAATACAGACAGGAGGTGGATTGCTTGTACATCGGCAAATTTCATAAATATGCAGTAGCAGGGATATGTCTTGTGGGAATGCAGAATGACCACGCTGCACATATTGTAAAAGTAGCCTCGGACGCTTTGATAAAGAAAGGCTTCAAGGTTATGATATTCAACGCATTTACAGATATGTTTTATGATACACCGTATTCAAAGGGAGAGGCAAGCGTCTATCATCTTATTAACCTCGATATTGTAGATGTTCTTGTCATTATGCCCGAAACTATAAAGAGCGAATGGATAATCGACACTATCATAAGATATGCAAACGCCGCAAAAATACCCGTAATAATGCTTGACGGCAGTCACAACGGCTGTACGAATATAACATACGACTACGGCAGGTCGCTTGAGTCGGTAGTGGAACACGTCATAACAGAGCATAAATGCACCGACCTGTTTTTTATGGCAGGCACAAAAGGCAACTCTTTCTCGGAAGAAAGAATAGAGGCTTTCAAGCGTGTTCTTGCACGTCACAATATTGAATTTAACGAAAAAACAATGCTCGGCTACGGAGATTTCTGGGATGCGCCGACAAAAAAGACGATCTCGGACCTTATTGCGTGCGGAAGAAAAATGCCTCAGGCTATAATATGCGCAAATGACTCTATGGCTATCGCCGCAATGAAAGCTCTTGAAGAACACGGCATAAAAACGCCGGAGGATATAATAGTCACGGGATTTGACGCTATATATCAGGAGCGTATTTATTCAACCACCAGACTTACCACCGCACAGATGGGCGCAGATGAGCTTGCGACAACCATTGCCGATACAGCATACGGATATATCAAGGGCAGTGAGAAACCGTCCGACAAGCATATCCATTTCTCTGTGATACTCGGTCAGAGCTGTGGCTGCTGCGACTTTGACGTAGCTTATACCAATGAAAAGCTGGAGCATATGAATAAATATAATCTTGCCCTCTATGACGCAGAGAGCAAGATGGCGTCGCTTTGTACCCATACAGTAAACTGCGACAGGCTCGACGAGTTGACAAAAACTATGGGCAGATATTTCAACTACTGTGCGGCACTGTGCCTGAACGATGATTTTCTGACCAAAGAATCAGTCGTCATACCTAAAGCGTATCACAGCGTTTTCACCGAAAATATGACCGCACACGTCATAAGGATGTGGAACGATTACAGCTACAAGATAAATTATCCGGCAAAGAAGATTCTTCCCGATCTCAACGATCTTATCAAAAGATATAATACCATTATGTTCTGCCCTCTGCATTTTCAGGAGCAGGTCATAGGCTATTATGCCGCCGTTGCGGACGATCTTCTTGTAAATCCCGGCAGCTTCTACTATGTTCAGCGACTGGTGGAATCTATAAACCAGGCGCTTGAAAACTTCCGCATAGAATATCTTCTGAGAAACGCAAACAACGAGCTTTCGCTCACGCACTTGATAGATCCGCTTACAAACATCTATAACCGAAGGGGATATTTTGAGCGTATAAGCGAGCTTATGCTTGGAAACGAAAAGTGTAATGTTATCCTTGTATCCTGCGATATGGACAGGCTCAAAGAGATAAACGATACATACGGTCACTCTGAGGGCGACATAGCTATAAAGGCAGTGGCTGACGCTATAAAGACAGGCTGCGGAAAAGACGGTATATGCGCCAGATTCGGCGGAGATGAATTTATACTGACAGTGCCGTATAACACCGATAAACAGCGTGAGCTGTCAAGGCTTGTCGGCGAGATACAGACGGAGATTGACAAGTTCAACCGCAGTGCAGGAAAGCCTTATGAGGTGTCTATAAGCGTAGGCGGATCATACGGCACGGTGAGCAGTGTTGAAGAAGTAAACGAGCTTATGCGAAGCACCGACCGGCTTATGTACGAGCAGAAAAGAATGAAGAAGGGCGAGCGTGGTCCCGTCTTTCAGCCTGTACCCGAAGCTCAGGAAAAGCCTGCTGCGATGCTCGAAGATTATCGCAGCAGAATACACGAAATATTCTCGCAGTTTGACAGATGCACCTATTTCTATATGGACTATCTCAACTTCAAATGGTACATCATAGAGAACGATCATATGCCAAAGTGCATTAAATCCTCATCTGTGGGACCTCTGCGTGCGATATGGCTGAGCGGAGCGATACACCCCGACGACAAGCTCATCTATGACAGCTTCTGCCGTAAAATAAAGAATTCCTTTGACTATAAGATCACCGATGCCTCCTTGACCGTAAATATACGTCTGTGCGAAGACGGAAAACCTGTATGGTACGGTATTTATGTACAGCTTTCGGGCAGGGACGGTAAAATGGAGGAAATTGCCGGTTCTATCAAGGCACTTGAAATCAACGAAATAATGAGCATAGAAATTCTGGATTATTACACCACTACCGATAATCCGATAATGTTCCACGATATGATTTTGCAAAGGCTCACGGCATCCCCCGACACAAAATTTGCTCTTGTGCAGTTTGATATAAAGCGTTTCAAACTGATAAACGAAAACTACGGCGAAGACGCAGGAACGGAAATGCTCCAGTTCATATCCCGCCAGCTCAGCAACTTCTGCGGAAAACAGCAGATTGGAGCAAGAATGAGCGGTGATGTCTTTGTGCTTCTGACACCTTACGAAGATAAGGACGGATTGCTCTCCGTTATATCCGAGCTTCAGCGTTGCCTGAAGAATTTCCGTCAATACAGCTATGAATTCGTGTTCGGCATTTATCTTATAGAGGACAGGAACATATCTGTCAGAACGATGTGCGACTGTGCCGCTATGGCAAGACAATCTATCAAGAAAAACGCTCTTGAAAGCGTTGCATTCTATAACAAGAATATGCAGAAGGCGATAAAGGAACGTAAGTTTGTCGAATCGCATATGAAAAAGGCTTTAGACAACAACGAATTTATCATCTATCTGCAACCGAAGTTCAGCATATCAAGCGGCGAAGCTATCGGCTATGAAGCGCTTGTAAGGTGGCAAAGTCCCGAAAAGGGGATGATATACCCGGACGGATTTATACCGCTGTTTGAAGAAAACGGATTTATCACAAAGCTGGACGCTTATGTATGGGAATGTGCCTGCATGGTACTGCGTGACTGGATAGACAGGCATTTCACGCCGCTTCCGATCTCGGTCAATGTTTCCCGTGCAAACCTTGACGATGAATCATTCCTCAATGTTCTTGACGGGCTTATTGAGAAATATCGTCTGCCGAAGCATCTGCTTGAGCTTGAAATAACCGAAAGCATAGAAAATGACACAACACTGCGTATGACCGAAAAGATAAAGGAACACGGCTTTGTTCTGCTGATGGACGACTTCGGCTCGGGCTACTCCTCGCTGAACACGCTTCAGGATACAAGGTTTGATGTACTGAAGCTCGACCGTGAATTCTTCTCGACGCATATGTCAAACGATCGCGGGAAAAAGATAATAATGCACACTATCTCAATGTCCAAGGACGTAGGTCTGGGGCTTATTGCGGAGGGCGTTGAAACCGCAGATCAGGCGCAGTTCCTCGAAAACTGCGGCTGTGATACGGCACAGGGTTATCTTTATGCAAAGCCTATGCCTGTGCAGGAGGCAGAGAAATATCTGAAAAATACTTTGCAGAGTAAAACTGACGAGGTAAAAGAACCGATTTAAAAAAACAGCCCTGCTTCATAGCGGGGCTGTTTTTTAACATCCTGCCGATAATTGCAATAAATGTCGGGTAATATCAGGAATACCGTGATATAATTCAATCATGGAAAGGGGCGATAAGCATGAACGACTGGACCGCAGGAATAGGCGAGGCAGTAAGCTACATTGAAAATAATCTGGACGGCGAAATTAACATTGAAAAGGCGGCTGAAAAAGCGTTTGTTTCAACGTTTTACTTTCAGAAGATATTCTGTGTGCTGTGCGGCTTCACAATAGGCGAATATATCCGATACAGGCGGCTTTCTCTTGCCGGCGAGGAACTGTCGCAAGGAAACGCAAAGGTTATTGACGTTGCGTTAAAATACGGATACGACTCGCCCGACAGCTTTGCCCGTGCGTTCACTAAGTTTCACGGAATTACCCCTTCCGCCGCAAAGGAACACGGCACTGTACTGCGCTCCTTTGCGCCTATAAAGCTTAAACTTACACTGGAGGGCGGAACTATGATTGATTACAGAATTACCGAAAAGCCTGCATTTACCGTTGTAGGCGTGACAACACCTATTGAAAACGACACTTCAATATCCTATAATGTTATCCCAACGCTCTGGGACGAGCATTATAAAAACGGCGGCGGTGAAAAAATCCGAGGAGATTTCGGAGCGTGTATATATTGCGACGAGAAAACATTCACTTATATGATAGCGGACGCTTATCTTCCGTGGAAGGACATTCCCGACGGTTGCGAAACGTATACCTTTCCTGCCGGAACGTGGGCTGTATTTTCCTGCAAAGGCGCATTACCAAACGCTTTGCAAAGCCTTAACACAAAGATATGGAGCGAATGGCTTCCTAATCTTAAGGGCTATAAGCTGAGCGGATATTACAACCTTGAAATGTATACTCCGCCCGCAGACAAGCCTGAGGATACCTACTCGGAGATATGGATACCGATCGAAAAAGCATAACAAATAAAGCGACAGCACCTTTTGTTTTCAAAGGGTGCTCATCGTGTCGAAAAAGTATTTTTCGGCACGATGCAGACGTCGAGAAACACACGCAGACAAGGAAATCGCCCCGATAAGCGTACAAAGGTACGTTGAGGGGCGATTGACGCTATAAGCAAAAATGCTTTCGCACAGCCGTTTTTTACGGCTGTGCGAAATTCTATTACTTATCCTATTTTAATTTTGCGTCAGATTATTTATCTGTATTTTTGGCGGTGCGTGGGTTTATCGACAGACTGAATCACCCGATGCATTTTAGCATCGGGTGATTTTTACATTATATGGATTACTGCGTATTTTGCTTTAATATATTCTCCGCCTCGTCTTTCACCCTGTCTTTCAACCACTGCGGTGAAACGACCTCACAGTGACTTCCGAACCCCATCACAAAGCACATAATATTCTCTTCATTCTGCATTGTGCAACGAAGCTCTGTTGTATCTTCGTCTATCGGCGTAACCGTCTGATTTCTGCCGTAGATACGTTCACGGGCGAGCATCGCATATCTGCCGTGCAGCAGCATAACTATCTCATACCATTCGCCGTTCTTTTTCATACCGAAATCGTCAAGATAGTCGCTTTCCTTGTATGTCGCAAGAATTGTGAAGCGGTTTTCCGTGACAACCATTGACTGAATACGGCTCAGCTTGAAATAGCGGATCTCGTACGACTTTTTATCATACCCCAGCACAAACCACGCATTGTTATACATAAACAGCTTATACGGATCAAAGCGGCGGTGCGACACCTTGTTTGACAACGACAGATAATCCATCTCAAGCTCTTTTCTGTGAGCGATGCACTGCGCCACCGTATCATACCGTCTGCTAAGCTCCTGCTCGTCAACGGCAAGCGGAAAACGGTTGGCAACGGATATTTCCTGCGGCTGTTCGTGCTTTACCGCCGCAAAGACCTTTCCCATCGCTTTTTCATAATCGCTTGAGTAAGGGAAATCGTTGCGGCTCTTAAGATATTCCGCTCCGGAGGATAACGCACGCTGTTCGGCTTCATTGAGCCTTACCGTAGGAATCACGCTCTGCGTTATCAGACGGTATCCGCCGTATTTGCCGGGGATGCCCTCTATATAATAACCTGCCATTTCAAGCTCTGTGCGGTACTCGGCTATATTTCGGACGTTTGTTTCAAGAATATCAGCCAGTTCCTGCCCCTTATACACTCTGCCCGAGCTTAAAATCTGCAGCATTTTAAGGCAGTTTGACGTTTTTCCCATTGCCGTTCCTCCGTTTGTGTATATCATAGTATATATAATTATATACTATTTATGGCAGGAATTCAATCGCTTACAGCCGTTCGAGGAACTCCTTCTTCTTTTCTGCAAACTCTTCTTCCGTCAGTATACCGTTTTCTTTCATTTCGTGAAGCTGTTTTATCTGCTCCATGATCGCTTTCGGATCTTCCTTCTTTGCAGACGCTGTGATTGAATGATTCTGCATATTTGCCGCCGCCTGTGACGCTTTATCCTTGAGATTTCCTGCCGCACCTGCGATGCTTCCTGCGGCATTCTGTGCCATATTCTTTATGCTGTCGGCATTCACTGAACCTATCGCCGATTTTATTCCGTCAGCGTTTATTGACGGCAGAGATACGCCCGCAGTGCCGTTTTCATCTTCGGCTGAGTTTACTGCATCAAATACCTTGTTACCCTTAAGTCCTAAGAACTGTATTACCGACATTGCTATAAGGGCGAGCATAAGAATAAGTATTATCCAGAAGCCTATCAGATAGTTAAGCTCTACCTTTGCGGATACTCCCGTGCCTGCGGTCGCTCCGCCTGCCGCCGCATTTACTGCCGATGCCGCCGAACCGGGCGCTATGAACAGGCAGACGATACCTGCCACCGAGCCTATAGCGGATATAATCTTTCTGAAAGGCTTCAACTGGGGGATATAACAGCTTGCCGCTACTGCCACAAGGCAAAGTATAAACGCAAAGCCGAAAAATCCGCCGTCCGTCACAAGCGAAAAACCGTTCATCGACTGATCGGCGCTTCCGCCGCCGAATCCTCCGACAGAAACCTCCGCCTTTACCGACATAAAGGGAAGAAACAGTGCAAGAATTATCACGGCACATATAATTCCCATAAGATTTTTAAGTATAAATTCCTTGTTCATTTTCATAATAACGTTCCTCCCGAATTAAAGTCCTTCTCTGTAATATTCCTCTTCCTCGCATATTACTATGTTTCCACTGCCGATAAGCGTTGAAGAAGATATTTCAGCATCTGAATCAAAACTGAAGTATATAACATATTTTCCGTCATCATATAAACTAAATGTACCATCATCTCTGAGTGTTATATAATCGCCGTAATTTTTGTACAGATAATCGCTGAAAGCTCCATATGTCACATAACCGTCAAAATCCGTAAAGAAAGATATTATAGGACACTCGACCATAATTGCCTTGCCTCGTCCTATAACCGGGTGTCCGTCAATATAGTCTTTCCTGCAATAGTAGATATCAAGACCATCCTTTTCGTAGCAGGCATAATATCCGGTATAAATGCTGGCTGTAATTCCCCATATGTCGGCAAAATCGTTGTCAAAATAATACTGTATATTGTCCGGAAGCGCTATTGTTCCATTGGTAACAGCAGGAGCTTCAGCCTGTGTTTCGGCAGGTGTTGTTTCCGGTGCAGGTGTTGTCTGCACTGTAGTTTCGGGTGTTGTCTGTGCTGTTGTCACCGCTGTTGTCTGAGGCGGTGCCGTTGTGGTATCGGGAGCTTCGGACGGCTCGTTTTGGGAAACATCGGGTACAGAATAATCCGCTCCGTCCTTGTCGTAGATACCGCCGAAAAGCCCACTGCCGTTTGCCTCAGTCACGAGCGACATCTGCTTTTCGTTTACGTTTGCTATGCAGGTGTCACTGTAGGTCTGACCGCCTGCAACTATTGTAAGTATCAGCTTTCCGTCCGCAATATCGTATGTACCCTCGTCGGATTGTGCCGTGACCGTGCCGTCTGCCGCCGTCTGCTTATATGACAGCTCCTTGTTGTCCTTGAATCTCAGCTCGTATGTGCTGTCGCCAGCTTTCTTGTACCAGGCACCGTAAATGTTGACGGTGTTCAGCTCCATTGTTGCGCTGACCGCAGGCTGACCGTTATCCTTCTGACCGCTTATTACCAAATAGGCAACCAGTGCGACAGCTATTACTGCAATAACAACACACAGTACGATTATGTTGTTCTTCTTCGGACTTCCCTGTTCCATTATTATTCCTCCTCGTTTTTCTTTTTCAGAAGTTTTCTTATAGTCCTCTCCGAATAGTTATACTCGGTGGCTATCTTATTAAGCGAATCAGATGTGCCGTCATAGGTTTTTTCCGCCTCCAGCGCGACATATTCCTTAGAATAAAGCCGTGTGGGAAAATTTATCTGACTGCCCTTCATCTGATTGTACAGCTTAACGGTATTTTCAAAGCCGATAATTTCACATATCGCCCCATACACACCGTTAAGCGATTCCGATTTGTTATTCTTATCCATGTCATCTCCCGAAATCTGTAATTTAATAACTTTATTATATACTGTTGACTGCATTTTTTCTTCTGCCCTTTTCCACGCAAAAAGACTTGGAAAAGAGCTTTGAAAACCGCTTGAAAACACATTGCAATGTTCGTTTTTCAAGTATATTAAACCACCGTTTTCTACATTATTTATGTATGGATTGAAAACTGTTTGGAAAAAGGGATAAAAAATTCCCGACCTGCCAAAAAAAGAAAAAAAAACCCCCCCCCCTGCCATAAAACAGATCGGGATGTATATTGGATTTTACTTTGCCGCATGTGAGGACTTTATCATAATCAGCATACTTCTGAACTGAACGCTCAGCATATCCGAAATCTCATTTTCGCTGAACAGACAGATGTTGGATGAAAGCAATACACCTATACCGTAGGTGAATATCCAGACGTGCCTGAACAAAGTCATAGCGTCCTCTTTTGAAAGCGAGTAATCGTTCATTATATACTCAATGCACTTGTCAGCCGTAACACCGAGCATAGACGAGAACATTTCCTCAAAATTGAAAGTATGAGCCTGTTCCTTCATAAAAAGAAGCCTGAACAGCTTCGGCTTTTCCTTTGCAAAAGTGATCATCTGTATGCCCACCTGCTTGAATGCGGGCATATCAGGCGTTTCTTTTTCCGCAAACTGTCCGAATACATTCATAGCAGACTCACGGACGGTGCTTTCAAGCTCCTCCATATTTCTGAATGACGTAAAAATAGGGCGTGTCGATGTTCCCATAGCTTCTGCAAGACTTCTTGCGTTCAGCGATTCAGCACCACTCTCGGCAACTATTCCGAGCGCTATTTCGGTTATCTCTTCTCTTGTATATTTTGCTCTGGGCGGCATAATATCACCTCGTGATATGGATTTTTCTGTAATGCTTGTTGCGTAATGCTCATATTATAGCATTATAGCACCGGTTTTTCGCTCTGTCAACTGTTTCGGATAAGAATGATATTTTCACCTGCGGCATTTTGATAAGCTGTCTTAATGATTATTTTTATTAAATTGAATTATTGACATCCGCCTAATATCATGTTATTATTAAGAAAACTTTCAGGGAGGTATAAACATGAACGAACAGAATAATTATCAGCAGCCCGCACCGCAGTACCAGCAACCTTACGGACCGGTAAGACAGCTCAATACACGCAGAGGTCTTCTTAAGCTGATTCTGTTAACGATTATAACTTTCGGAATTTATCCGTTTGTTTTCTTTTCCGGAATTTCAGAAGATATAAATCTTATCGCAAGCAGATTTGACGGAAAAAAGACAATGCACTACTGCCTTATGGCGTTTATCATCGGACCGCTTACATTCGGTATTGGCTTTATCGTATGGTTCCATAACCTTTCTTCAAGAATGGGTAACGAGCTTGCAAGACGTGGCATAGCATATTCTTTCGGTGCTTCGGATTACTGGCTATGGAACGTTCTGGGAAGCCTTATCATTATCGGACCGTTTGTTTATCTGCACAAGCTCGCAAGAGCGTCTGTGCTTCTTGCAGAAGATTATAATGTCAGAGGCTGAACCGATACATATTAACATATTGTATAAACACAAGCAAAGTCAAGGGGCGATTTTCGAATCGCCCCTGATTTTTTTATTTGTTATTAAATACGGCAATTTCATCAATATGGCTGTATATATAATCCTGTGCCTGCTTTGAATAGACAACCGCCGTATACTCTTCACCACGCTGTGATGTGCGTTGCCTTGTTTCTATTCCGAGCTTTACACCCTGCTCGGTAGGCAGTCTGGTTTTTCTGCCGCTCGGAAGCTCGGTGTTTTCAAGTATGTCCTGTTCCTCGAGCCATTTTGATACAGAGCCTGTTTTAAGCGTACCCGACTTTTCTTCATCAACATAAGAATTGATATTCTGCGTTATATCTGTTGCCGTAACGAATTTCTCCGTGGAAGTAAGCTTCTGACGCATTTCGTCTGTGACCTCAAACGGCAGTCTGTTACGTTTTTCTCTCGGCAAGCCGTTCATTTCTGCTATTGCGTCTATGTTGTCAAGCACAAACTGCTGTGCCGCAGGGCTGAGCATTATTGCGTATCTCGGAAAACCGCCCGGAGTGAAATATTCATTAAGCCGTACACCCTCTGAAATGCCGTTTTCGGTCGGCACTCTTTTGAGCTTGCCGTTAGGCAGTGTTTCTTCCGTCAGCATACCTATCACGGTCAGCCAGTCGGCAATCGCAGAGCCTTTCAGCTTTACGGAAACATCGCTGTCAATATGCTTGTTTATCATATCGGTAAAGGTCGACAGCGACACTTCATTTATAAAACATCTGAATTTTGCCCGTGCCTCGTCGGTTATTACCACACTGCCACGCTTATGCGGTCTTACGGATTCGGTGACTTGCGGTTTTGCCACCTCTCCGCCGTTTTCAATCACCTTTTCAAGTATCCCCGAAATGTAGAAAAAGCATCGTGACAGCTTGACGTTATTGATAATATCACCGTCCGGCACAGGCTTATCGGTAAAAGGGTCTATTCCGTTTGCGAGCTTGTCTATGTATTCCTTGGCGTGCTTCATGGTTTCGAGTTCTGTAGGCATAGCGATTCCTCCGTAAAAATATGTTAATTTATTTTAACACAGATGAATCGATATTTCAATACGAAAGCAGTTATTACCCTGTAATCTGCAACAACATCGACGGGTTATATTTGGGTAGCACGCTCAGCGTGATACTGTGTGTTATACGCATCTGCTGTATTCATACAATCTCAGTTTTCTCAGTTCATCAAGGTATATCTTCCTCTCTTTGCTTATCTCGTCTTTCTCCTTAGCCAGCATAGAGCCGTACTTCATGAACAGATTGTCCTCTCTTATTCTTTCAATATCCTCTGAATATTTTGTGTATGCCATATTTATCGTCCTTTCTGCATTACTTGTTCATCTTCTTGTTTTCGAGCTGTTCAAAATCCAGTCCGTAGCGTTCTTCGAGAGCCGTCATAAGTTCTGCAATGCCCAAGCCTATGTAAAGGTGATTGGAGCCGAACTTGTATTTCATCGTGTGAAAGGCCTCCGGTGTGAAATCGTGTATCCTACTTGCTATGTTTCCTCTGATTTTGTATTCCTCTCCGTCCTCTTTGATTTTCAGGCACACGGGATATCTCATCTCTCTGCCGTACTCATCGTTGTACCCGTCATACGAATTGGGGTTGTAACAGTTGCTGCCTATGTGCTGTTCCAGCTCACATATAAGTCTGATTGTCTTTTCGTTGATTGTCATTTAAAACTTCTCCTTTAGATTAATTTTTGTTTTGTTTTTGTTTATGCTCCCGTGCATCTGTTTTTCTACATTTTCTCACTTCCTCTCTGTGTGTAACTCCCGCCGCTCTATTAGTATTCACCAGGTGGGGACGCACTGTTTTTTTGTTTTACCTTTGTATGCCTCTGCGTTCTTACGCTGTCGCTACTTACATATATACGTCCCTACTGTCACGCTGTTGCACCGTACATATATAAGATCCCACTGCCGCGCTGTTGCTCCGTACATATATAAGACCGCACTGCACGCTTAGTCAAAGCACTGCCTATTGCGGCATTCGCATAGCTATATGACATCACGGCATCACTTCCAAAAACGCTTCGCCCTATACGGTACTCACCAAGTATGGAGCAGATTATTGTGAATATAATAAAATTAAATAATTTTCACAATCGGCTTCCGCCCGCCATAGAGCGTTAGATTATCCCTGAATACCGCATACACAAAAAAAACAAGCGTTATTTTTTCACCATAAATTTCATCTGATATTTAAAAAATCTCCGAACATAATAATGTTGCAAGGTCAAAAGGACCTGCATAACAAATACGGAGGAAAACAACAATGGCTAGTACCAATAAAAAGAACAAGGCAGCATTAAACAGCATCAAGATGCAGGCTGCAAGCGAAGTAGGCGTACCCCTTAAGGATAACGGTTACAACGGTGACCTTACTTCAAAGCAGGCAGGTTCAATCGGCGGTCAGATGGTCAAGAAGATGATCGAATCCTACGAAATGTCAAACAAGCAGTAACCTGAAATATTGCGATCGGTCCGGTGCCATTCAACAGGCATCGGACCGATTTATTTGCATAGTATTATAAACACGGACTTTTGATGAAAGAAATCCGCTCAAAAAATTCAAATAATGTGAAAAAGATATTGAACTTTTGCAAGAATAGTGCTATAATTTTCTTTGTACAATCAGTCGGTACTGCAAGCATACATAATTTTCCTGCGATTTCATCAGACAGACGTTGAAAGGAAACGGTATTTCGCTTGCATAAGGCAGACGAGCTGCCGCTATGGCGGAAATTACGGCGAGAAAATCGCTTTCAGGAAGGAATGTTTTTACAATGGAAATCAAAATTGAGAAAACTAAAACACCTAAGGCAAAGCCCGTTGACGAAACAAAGCTCGGTTTCGGTCACATCTTTACCGATCATATGTTCGTTATGGAATATGACACGGGCAAGGGCTGGCATGACGCAAGAATAGTTCCTTATGGGGATATTTCTATTTCACCTGCCGCTATGGTTCTTCACTACGGACAGGAAATCTTCGAGGGTATGAAGGCATACAGAACTCCCGACGGCAGCATCCAGTTCTTCCGTCCGGAAGAAAACTTCAAGAGAATGAACATCTCCGCTGAGCGTCTTGTTATCCCTCAGTTAAACGTTGACGATTGCTTACAGGCTCTCCACGAGCTTGTAAAGATAGATGCGGACTGGGTACCTCATACAGACGGTGCTTCGCTTTACATACGTCCGTTCATATTCGCCGCTGACCCGTTCCTCGGCGTTCGTCCCGGCGACAAGTATTACTTTATGATAATCATGTCACCCTCAGGCGCATATTACGCTTCAGGTCTTGATCCCGTTAACATCTATGTTGAAACAAACTATGTCCGTGCAGTAAGAGGCGGTATGGGCTTCACAAAGACAGGCGGTAACTACGCCGCATCGCTCATCGGTCAGGACGAGGCTCATAAGCAGAACTACTCACAGGTACTGTGGCTTGACGGTGTTGAGCGTAAGTACATTGAAGAAGTAGGTGCTATGAACATCTTCTTCGTAATCGACGGCGAGGTTGTTACTCCCGCACTTCAGGGCTCTATCCTTTCGGGTATCACAAGAAAGTCATCAATAGAGCTGTGCAAGAAGTGGGGTCTTAAAGTAAGCGAAAAGAGAATCACAATACAGGAAATCGCAGACGCTTACGATGCAGGCAAGCTGAATGAAGTATTCGGTACAGGTACAGCCGCTGTTATCTCACCTGTAGGTCACTTAAAGTGGGGCGATAAGGTTATGCTTATCAACAACAACAAGATAGGACCTATCTCTCAGCGTCTTTACGATACAATGACAGGTATGCAGTACGGCAAGCTCCCCGATGAAATGGGCTGGATTGAAAAGCTGTAAGGTGCTGTAAGTTCCGACCTTTCTGTACAGCGAAACAGTCGGAGGCAAACACTATTTAAAACGAATTATACGGCAGACAAGCACGACAGCGCAGATACGTTGCCGTGCACTGCTTTTAAACGCAAAACATGAAAGGAAATTTCGCACATGAAAAACACAGAAAAAACCATGGATAAGCTGGTCGCTCTCTGCAAGGGCAGAGGCTTTATATATCCCGGCAGTGAGATATACGGAGGACTTGCAAATACATGGGATTTCGGACCTCTCGGCGTTGAGCTGAAGAACAACATCAAATCCGCATGGCGTAAAAAATTCATACAGGAGTGCAAGTACAACGTAGGTCTTGACAGTGCTATCCTCATGAACCCTCAGACATGGGTAGCATCGGGTCATATCGGCGGATTTTCCGATCCCCTTATGGATTGCAAGGCTTGTAAGACACGTCACAGAGCGGACAATCTTATCGAGGACTTTGACGGCACAAACTGTGCGGGCTGGTCAAACGAGCAGATGATGGATTATATCCGTGAAAAAGGCATCACCTGCCCCAACTGCGGCAAGGCTGATTTCACAGACATAAGACAGTTCAACCTTATGTTCAAGACATTCCAGGGTGTTACAGAGGACTCGAAGAGCGAACTTTACCTCCGTCCCGAAACAGCGCAGGGTATCTTCGTAAACTTTATGAATATCCAGCGTACTACCCGTAAAAAAGTACCTTTCGGTGTTGCACAGGTTGGTAAGTCGTTCAGAAACGAGATTACTCCCGGCAACTTCATCTTCCGTGTAAGAGAATTTGAGCAGATGGAACTTGAATTCTTCTGCAAGCCCGGCACAGACCTTGACTGGTTCTATTTCTGGAAGGACTACTGCAAGAAGTGGCTTCTGTCCCTCGGCATAAACGAAGAAAACTTAAGACTGCGTGATCACGACCAGGAAGAGCTTTGCTTCTACTCAAAGGCTACAACCGACTTTGAATATCTGTTCCCGTTCGGCTGGGGCGAGCTTTGGGGCGTTGCGGACAGAACCGACTACGACCTTACACAGCACATCAAGACAAGCGGTCAGAAGATGGAATATTTCGATCCCGAAACAAACGAGAAGTACGTTCCTTATGTAATCGAGCCCTCGCTCGGTGTTGAGCGTCTGTTCCTTGCAGTTATAACTGAGGCTTATGACGAAGAACAGCTTGAGGACGGCACAACAAGAAACGTTATGCACTTCCACCCCTACTTAGCTCCTGTCAAGGCGGCAGTTCTGCCCCTGTCAAAGAAGCTTGCCGACAAAGCAGGCGAGATTGCAGACGAGCTGTCAAAGTACTTCTGCGTTGACTATGACGATGCAGGCGCTATCGGTAAGAGATACAGAAGACAGGACGAGATCGGTACTCCCTTCTGCATCACATACGACTTCGACAGTGTTGAGGACGGTTGCGTAACAGTCCGTGAGCGTGACTCTATGAAGCAGGAAAGAATGCCTATCGCAGATGTAAAGAAGTACATCGATGACAGAATTGCGTTCTGATAAGATAGATGATATAGCAAAACGAGGTGCCAACGCACCTCGTTTTTTATTTTCATAATACTTCTCCCCCTCTTGCATTTCTTCCCCCTTTATGCTATACTTATCCTTAACCGAATATCGAAAATACGGTACGAAAGGCTTTTTGCCCGGTAGGTAATAGGGAATCCGGTGAGAATCCGGAGCAACCGTCATTACTGTATCTGAGCCTATGCTCACAAGTCAGAATACCCCCGTATTTTTCGGCATTGTCTCTTGGACGAGGAAGAAGTACAGCCGATCTTCAGCTAAGGCTGTACCCTTATGCTTTTTTGCATATCCGTATGGCTTATGTTTGCTGTGCTTAAAGATCAGTTGTGCTTTCACTTTTTTTGGTGAAGGCATTTTTTATTGCCGTTTTTCGTATTTGTTTACGGAGGTGACGTTATGGCGGACGAAAAATTAAGCAAGGCTGTCGCTATGCTTTGCGAAAAGTATGAACAGCTTGGCACTCTGCCCAAACGCTCCGATTTTACTCCAAGCGAAGTCTGCTTTATAAAGCAGAAGCTGGGTCCGTGGACAAGGGCGCTTGAAGCCGCAGGGCTGAAAGAGCCTCCGGCGGTTTCAGCAAAGGAGAAAAGCCGTGAAAAGCGTGAACGCTCCAGACAAAGAAGAAAAGCAGCAAAACGCAGATTAGACGGTTAAGCCTTACGGCAAAAAAGAATAAAGGAAGGTAAAACTATGACAAATGTAAAGAAATTTACAGCAAAAGTGACAGCTTTACTGCTGGCGCTTTCACTGGCACTGCTGTCAGTACCGCAGATGAGCTTTACTGTATTTGCCGATGACGACCTCGGAAGCGTCCATGTTATTGTAGAAAACACAACGTTTACCGAAGCGGTCAGCGGCGGTAACGCTCCTGCGTGGACAGGTACCAAGGTCGACAAGTGGGTATCGCTTGACAAGACCTCAAGCGCAATGACCTGCATAAAGGACGCTATCGAAAGCTCCGGCTTTACTCAGAAGGGCGCAGACGATGGCTACATAAGCGAGATCGCAGGCCTTGCGGCGTTTGACGGCGGCTCGATGAGCGGCTGGATGGGTACGCTCAACGACTGGTTTACAAACGAAGGCTTCACAGCCTATACCGTTGCTAACGGCAAGCTCGTAAGCGGCGATGAGATCCGTATGCAGTACACTATGGACTGGGGCGCTGACCTCGGCAGTGACTGGAGCGGTACAGATACATCGCTTAAAGCGATAAGCAGCGATTACGGCACACTTTCCCCCGAATTCAACGCAAAGACCTATAATTATACTCTTACTGTTCCTTTCGGCACAAAGAGCATCAATTTCCGTCCTACCGCACTGAACAAGAATTTCAAGACAGTAAGCAAGATCGGCGACAAGACGCTGAGCCTTACAAAGCCTACTGAAATAAAGGACGGCGATGTTATCACCGTTACGGTAGGCGAGGGTGCAGTAGCAAGCACTTATAAGGTAACAATAAAGGAGGGTGCAAGACCCGCCGCACGTTTTGACAGCTTTGCACTTTCGGCTTTCTCGCTTGACGGCTGGGACAATGATGCTTTCGACCCCGAAAAGCTCGAATATGATATAAAGATAAAGTCTTACAGCACATCATCTTTCTATATCAACAGCGGAACCAAGTTCAACAAGGACCTGCTGAAGTGCTATGCGGTATACACCGATATAAACGGAGTTGCACAGAGAAACGAGATAAAGTCCGGCAGCTTCAACAGCATTTCTAATATTCCCTTCGGTCTTACAAAGCTGATTTTAGAGCTTTGCTACATTGACGATGAAAGCATAAAGACGCAGTATGTGTTCAACATAACACGTCCCTATGACTACACTGCGGAAATCGCAAGCACAAGCGGCATCACGCTTGTTCCTGCCGGCAGAGAGCTGTATGCGACAAAGTACAACGGCTTTGCAGAGGGAACGGTTTTCAGAAATGACGAAAACGGCAATGTGACCGATACGACCGGCACAAATGCAGAATGCCACAGCTACACAGCCTATGTTTTAGGCGACACCGACAGCGTTGCGCTTACTCTCAAGGGCAAAACCGCAAACGTTCATTTCAGAGCAAAGGCAGACGGCGAATACACAGAGCTTAAAAGCGGCGAAACAACTCCCGCATATTCCTTCGGCAAGGACGGCACTGTCACAGTATCAATAGATGCTGTTTCGGACGGCGATTATCTTACAGACAAGTTTGATGATGCAGACAAGATAACAAGCTACAAAATAAAGCTTGTAAAGGCTGACGTTTCTATAAAGAACGTACACTTTACAGAGCTTAAAAGCGAACACGGCGATATGTATCCCGCATTCGACCCGTCACTTCTCAGCTATAATATAGTTATAGCAAATGACGCAGAATTCCCCACAGTATATTTCAAGGTTGCCGACGGTTGCACAGTTAAGATAGGCAACGATGCCGCAACAGCAGACGAAAACGGCGTTTACAGCCTTGTTACCAAGAGCGCAAACACTACTGTAACGGTAACAGACGGCACTCTTTCAGAAAGCTATACTGTCAAGGCTACAAAGAGAAGCAAGTATGACGTACCCGACAAGGTCGTTGATTATCTTTGCATCAACAGCCAGTACACCAACGTTTCCTACGGTGTAGGCCCCGAGCAGACGCTCGCAGGCACTATAAAATCACTCGGTAACTTCGGCGGTTATATCACATATTACTATGAAAACCCCGTAACAGACGACCCCTCAAACCCCTACGGCCTTGACTTCTACGCTTACGGCAACAGCTTTGTAAGCGGCGGAAGTGCGGCTGAAAGCGGACAGGTATATGTTTCTGAGGACGGCAAAACATGGTATGCGCTCGCAGGAAGTGAGCATTTTGAAGATACGACCATCACCGATTACGAAGTGACATACAAAAAGACAGCCGACGGTAAAACAAGCTGGACAGACAATCAGGGCAACTCAAACGACGGCTCAAAGCAGACAGGCAGATGGGTTTCACCCAGCGTTTATTATATGAACGATCTTGCAAAGGGCGATACTGTCACACTCAGAGGCGTTGTTATCCCCGGTGTTCAGGGCAGTATACAGGGCGACAGCTCTACAGCTTCCTTTGTAGGCACGACAAGGTTCGGCTATGTTGACTACTTCAAGAACGGCACGATAGGCACTAATGTAAACGCATACAGCGAAAATGCCGAATCAAACGGTTTCGACTTAAAGTGGGCGGTAGATGAAAACGGCAACCCCGTTACATTCAAAAACGGCGTTCACTATATAAAGATACAGACGGCAAGCAACATCTGGGCAGGCATATTCAACGAGAAATCGACAGAGGTTTCTTACGTTGTAAGAACAGCTGCAAACGAGCAAGAGGTCGGCACGACAGCGCTTCCCGGAAAAATAGTCTTAACAGACGCAAACGGCAAGACAATAAAGGAAATCACTCCCGATGATAACGGTGTTTACGAGATAAGCACAGGCATCGAGGAAAGCGTGAACGTTTCCGTATCCGGCGCTGACGATGATAACATTTATATCAACAATCAGCGTGTAGCATCCGGCACAGAGGCTAAAATCGCACTTAATCAGTCTGAAATAAAGGTTGTCAGAATAATCGTTCAGAACGGTGAAAAACAGCCCGTATACGCTTACTTAAAGCTCGTTCCCGATGATGTAAAGGCGGCTGAGCAGGTCGAAGAACTTATTGACGCTATAGGCGATGTAACGCTCGACAGTTATGACAGCATCACAGCGGCAAGAGCGGCTTATGACAAGCTCAGCGACAACGCAAAGACGCTTGTAGGAAACTACGAAACCTTAACAGCCGCAGAAGAAGCTCTCGCTAAGGCTGAGGCTGACGTTATAAGCAATGCGATAAAGGCAATAGACGCAATCGGCAAGGTGACCGCTGACAGCAAGGATAAGATTGAAAATGCAAAGGACGCTTACTCGGCAGTTCCCGAGCGTTTAAGAGATAAAGTCACAAATTCGGATACTCTTGACAAGGCAACAGAAAGATTTGCCGTTATTAACACGATAAAGCAGGCAGGCACAAAGAGCAAGGATCACTTCGACACTGTTCTCGGTACTCTTGCGGATAACAATATCTACCCCGTTCAGTCTATCGGCGGTGAATGGTCGGTTATCGCACTCGCAAGAGCAGGAAAGCTCTCTGCC
>OGWY01000922.1_pt1 | contig 23893 bp, 20 predicted proteins | sample 1576121 | NCBI WGS metagenome assembly OGWY01 (sample SAMEA3541543, study PRJEB24748) | human gut metagenome | biome: human gut; feature: human-associated habitat; material: faeces | place: China | collected 2012 | reverse complement strand
GTTATTTATCCTGTTTTTAGGAATAACAGTTTTGTTATTGGGCTTAACAAGAAATGAAAAGGGGCTTTTATACAGTCTAATAAAACGTAAAAAAAATATGTAGTTTATTTATAATATATTATGATATTAGATAATAGAGAAGAAGGTTGTGATGAACTAGGACAAGCTAAGTTAGTAATGTTAAAGTTACTTCGTGTTTTTGACGACATTTGTCGTAAGAATAATCTTAAGTATTGGTTGGATGGTGGAACCTTAATCGGAGCAATTAGACATAATGGATTTATTCCATGGGATGATGATATTGATGTTGCTATGTTGAGTGATGATTATGAAAAATTTATAGAAATTGCACAACAAGAACTTCCCGATGATGTCTTTTTACAGACAAGAAAGACGGATAAAAAGTATCCGTTGTATATCACTAAATTAAGGGATAAATACAGCACCTATGAAGAACAAAATGTTGCTCGTTTAAATTGTCATAAAGGTATTTTTATTGATATATTCCCAATGGATTATATTCGATACCCTTTTATGCAAAGAAATTTGAAATTATTTTTGCATGGTACCAATTATTCAGAATTACACTCTCCTATAAAATCATTGATTCAACAGACAATCGGACGAATAAATAGAAAAATTATTTCTTTACTGAATCTACCTATACATCAATTTTTCAATAAATTATTTCATTCAGATTATTTAGGGGCATCAAAGTTAGCCTATAGAATGGAGATTAATGAAACATTTCAGTTTTCTAAACATTTTGTGTTTCCTTTAAAGGAACATGTCTTTGAAGGATATACTTTTTTTATCCCCAATAATTATGACGCTTATTTGAGAGAGTATTTTGGAGACTATATGCAATTGCCGCCTGAAAATATGAGGTGTACTCATCATATTGGAATAGAACCTTTTAAACCTTGTAATCATAAAGAAATACTTTATTGGAAAAGTGGAGATATAGTGTGACATGAAAATATTTTTAGATACTATCCGTAGTTTGATTATTCGTTCCGAGTTTCTAATATTTTTGATGAATAGCCTTATAAAAATAAAAAATAGAGAAAATACATTATTGTTAGTAGAACATAACCCATATTTTTTAGAAAAATCAGATGAAGTCATATATATAGGGCCAAAAGCTGGTAAAAATGGTGGAGAAAAAATAACAAAAGAAGAGTACGAATTGAAAGATAGAGAGAAATTAGAAGCTGAAGTTTATACAAAGTCTAAAAATAAAACTGAAAATTTTTTTGAAATAAAAAATATAACTAAAAATAATTTGGAAAATATAAATATAAAAATTCCTTCTAAATCATTAGTTGGAGTCTATGGAGTTTCAGGTTCAGGAAAAAGTACTTTGTGTAAAGAGATGGCAAAGAAAATAGAAAACAGTATTTATATAGATCAAAAGCCAATAAGAGGGACAACAGTATCTACAATTGGAAGTTATAGTGGAACTTTATTTGAAGATATAAGAAAAGAGATTGCACAAAATTTAAAATTAGTAAATCCAAATGTATTTAATTTTAATTCAGATGAAGGAAAGTGTAAAAATTGTGATGGAAAAGGAAAGATAAAATTTCAATATGATTATGGAAAAGAGATAGAAGTTTTATGTCCAAGTTGTAGAGGGAAAAGATATTCTGAAAATATATTAAAAGATAAAAAATATCAATATAAGAAGTATAATATATATGAAATATTGAATTTGAGCATAGATGAATTAATTACTAGAAATATATTTGAATCATTAAAAATAAATAATAAATTAAATTTATTAAATCAATTAGGGCTAGGACATTTAAATTTATTTAGAACGACGGACACTTTGTCAGGAGGAGAATCTCAAAGAGTAAAACTATCAGATGCTCTTGGAAAAAATATTAAAGATAAAATACTTTTTTTTGACGAACCTTTAAGTGGGCTTTCATTTAAAGATAGTATTAATATTTTAAAGATTTTTAAATTATTAACATCTAAAGGTGCAACAGTAGTATTTATAGAGCATAATGTTATGGGAATAAAAGCATGTGATTACATAGTAGAAGTTGGCCCTGGGAAAGGAAAAGATGGGGGTAGAATAATTTTTCAAGACTCACTGGAGAAATTTATGGAGTCAGATAATTATAAAAAATATGAAAAATTTAGTTCATACAAAAGTATATAAAAAGCTAGAAGGTTAGATATTAATTTATCTACCCTCTTTTTTTATAATTTTTGAAAGAAAGACTTTGTGATATAATATAAAAGAAAAGAAAAAAGTTGGAGGGCACAATTGGATTTTTTGAAAAGACTAGAAAATGAAGTTGGATACACAATTTATAGTCGTGGGAAAGACTATTACAATAGAGGCAAAGCTGGGAACTTCAAACTTTATGGTGTAGAGGAGGAGTATTACGGAGAGGGAGTTCGTAATCTTGAGGGAACAGTTAAGGGAAGCAACTATTTAAACTATAAAACTGAAGTTATTTTTAGCAGTGATGAAGTTTTAGATTTTAATTGTAGCTGCATGTATTTTAGAGAGAATACAAAACCTTGTAAACACATTGTGGCTGTTGCTATGGCAGCTTATAACCTTGTGTTGAAAAAAGAAAAAGCGGAAAAAGTAGCCATAGATATCCATCTAGATTTTTTAAAAAATCCAATGGGTGAGAAAAAAAATCTAATATTTTTAAAAATAACCCCTAAAATTGAAAACATAAGGGGATATATAGATTTTAAACTAGATATAGAGATTGTTACAAAAGACAAAAACTATAAGCTAACAAATAAACTATCTAAGTTTTTAAAAGCTTACGGTCTTACATCTTTTGATTTTGGAAAGTCTTATGAGTATAATCCTGCAACAGATTATTTTCAAGGGTGGGAGAAAAAGTTTTTAGATTTTCTAAAAGAGTATGAGGGAATATTAGAAAAAAATTACTATGGAGAGTTTAATCTTTCAACTATATTAAGCAATAAGTTTAGCTTTGATAGACTTATAGATATTCTAGTTGAAGGAGATCAGATAACTTTAAAAAGTGGTAGTTTAAAAGAGATTTTAGAGATAGATGTAAAAAATTCAGGTAGTGATATTGAATTAGCTTTTAAAAATATATCTAGTTTTATTCAAAGAGGAGAGAGAACACTGCTTCACTTAGACAATGGAACTCCAGTATTTTATAGAGTTTCAAGTGATGATATAGAGGTCTATAAAAAAATTCGTCAAAAAACTAGTAGAAGTGAAACTATGGTGATTAGTGAAAGTAACCTTCCTGTAGTTATGAACTCTATTCAGAAAATGGCAAAACTAGAGCTATCTGAGGATATAAAAAAGAGAGTTTACACACCTAAAAAGATAGAGGATAAAATCTATATAGACTCATATAACACATATGGATTAAAGGTTTATACGAAAAGATTCTATGATGGAGCGTATGAGGGAGATTTAGATGGAGTTATAATTTTAAGTGACCAACTTGAAGGATATTCACTTTATAAAGATGTTTTAAAAGATTATAAAAATAACTTTGAAAATGGAGCTTATCACATTACAAATGTTGAAAGTATATATAGGTTTGTAGTAGAAGGAATACCTGAGTTAGAGAGATACTATGAGATGTATTACTCTGAGGAGTTTAAAAATAAAAGTTATACCACTGCTAGTTATCGCGTAGAAACAAAGGTCACTGATATTTTAGATATAAGTTTTAATATAGATGGAATAGATAAGGATGAGGTAGTTAGATTTTTAACTGCAGTTCGTGAAAAGAAAAAATACTACCTTTTAAAAAATGGTGGAATTATTGATATAGGAGATAGTTCAGAACTAGATGAATTAAATGATCTTTTAGATATTTCAGAAGCTAGTAAAAAAGAGATTGAGGCTGGAATTATATCAAGAGCTAAAAATTATAGCTATTTTTTAAGTTCCACTTTAAAGAGAATAAAAAATCTGGTTTTAGATGAAAACTTTAAAGAGATGGAAAATAATCTAAAATCTATTACTAGTAAAGAGGAAGAAGCCTCTATTAAAAAGAGTTTTCCTATTTTAAGAGATTATCAACTTTATGGAGTTCAGTGGTTAAATACCCTTAAAAAACTAGGTCTTGGAGGAATCTTAGCTGATGATATGGGACTTGGAAAAACACTGCAAACTATAGTGTATTTAGCAATGGAAAAAAGAGAGTTACCAAGTATAGTTATAGCTCCTAAATCATTAGTTTATAACTGGAAAAGTGAGTTTGAAAGATTTGTCCCTGGTATAGCAGTTAAAATGTGTGTAGGAGTAAAGTGGGAGAGAGAAGAGGCTATTAAAAATCTAAAAAGTGGTGAGGTTTTAATAACTACTTATGGAGTATTAAAAAATGATTTAGATCTATATGAAAAGATGCCATTTAAAGAGGGATTTGCTAATATAATTATAGATGAAGCACAGAACATAAAAAATATTTTAGGGAAAACTTCGAATGCGATAAAAGAGATAAAGGGTGAAACTAAAATAGCTCTTACAGGTACTCCCATTGAAAACAACATACTTGAACTTTGGAGTATATTTGATTTTGCTTTTCCAGGGTATCTTGGAAAGCATACAACATTTAAAAAGAGATACTTAGATAATCTAAAAAGTTTAAAAAGTGTTGTGGGACCATTTATCTTAAGACGTACAAAGAGTGAGGTTCTACAAGAACTTCCAGATAAAATTGAGCAAGATGTTGTAGTTGAGTTAGGTGAAAAGCAAAGAAAGTTATACCTAGGGTATTTGGAAAAATATAAAAGAGAGGTTGAAGCTGTTGGTAGTGACGCTATAAAGATACTCTCTTGTTTAACAAGGCTTCGTCAGCTATGTAACCATCCAAAGCTATTTATTGAGGACTATAAAGGAGAGAGTGCAAAATTAGATGCTCTTTTAGAACTTCTTCAAGAGGCTAAAAGTGGAGGACATAGAGTGTTACTTTTCTCTCAATTTACAGAGATGTTAGGTATAATAAAAAATCATTTAAAAGATGATTACAATATTTTATATTTAGATGGAAAAACTAAGGTTGAGGAACGTTTAAACTTAGTTGAGAGGTTTAATAGTGGAGAGGGGGATATATTTATAATCTCTCTTAAAGCTGGAGGAAGTGGACTAAATTTAACAGGTGCAGATACAGTTATACACTTTGATCCTTGGTGGAATCCATCTGTAGAGAACCAAGCTACAGATAGAGCTCATAGAATGGGACAAAAAAATGTGGTAAATGTATTTAGACTTATAACTAAGGGCACTATTGAGGAAAAGATAAATCTTATAAAAGATGAGAAATCTAAAGTTATTAGTGAAGTTTTAGATGGAGAGAAGCGTGAACTTCTAAAGATGAATAGGGATGAGCTATTAAAGCTATTTTAATGGGATAAAAAAAGCTAGGTATAAATACCTAGCTTAAATCATTTAAAGAGGATGGATCAAGGCTGTCTCTGTATGATTACAACAGCGCTTAAAATTAAAGTTTGAAGCGTTGTATTTTTCTTATATCTAAAATATAATAAAAACTATAAAAAGTATGTATTGCATTCTTTCGATTCTTAAGTTTAACTTGATAAGATCTCTTCTTTTTACTATTATGTAAATAATTAAACAGATTAAAAATATTGTACCAATATCTATCGTTGAAATCTCCTAAAAAATTTGATTAACTCTTATTTCTTTAACTAAAGTACAAAAAAATGTCGCATTTCCTTTGTTGGTTATCCGCCTATTATATATCGACTATTATTTTTAAAAATTAATTTAATGATATAGGCAAATAACAAAGAAAGAGATAAAGTTAATAAAGTTAATAAAACAAGGCCTAAATAACCAGAGTCTTTTTCTAAACCAAGTGCAGGGTATAGAAATTGAATAATATAGTTATGTATGAAGAAAATAGGAAAACTATATATAGCTAAGACATTAAAGAGTTTTTTACACTTTTCATTAAAGTAGATTTCATATTTATTAAAAAATAAAACTAGATATAGACACATAAAAAATTTTTGAAATATAACTAAATCTAAGTTGGAAAAAATTAGTATACTTTTATGTAAATTAAAAAATCGGCCTGTATAAAGTTGAATAGCTAATACTCCTAAAGTTAAAAATCCAAAAATATAACTTTTATTTTTAAATTTTTCAAAAAAAGTATCTTTTTTTAAAGAGATATAAATACCAAGACAATAGATTGGACTAAAGTATATTAAAGCTTGAAAAACATTTACAGTAAAATCATGAATTGGTCGATGAATGATACTAGCAATTAAAAGCAATACAGTTATAATTCTTTTATGATATTTTTTTAATTCTAAAAATTTTATAAAAATTGGAGATGAGATAAAAAGCATAAAAGCAAAAGGAATATACCAAGTAGATAAAAGCATAGTACCAGAATAATAGCTTAAAAAAAGATACTTTAGAAATTCTAGTTTTGTAGAATAAAGTTTTTGATACCTAGGGTTAAATAGAAGTTCATAAAAAATAACGGGAGTTATAACAATAAGATATGGAGATAAAACATTTTTAAACTTATTAATAAAAAACTTTTTAAAGTTAAACCCTCGAGTATAAAAAACATGATGGAATAAAAAACCAGAAATAAAAACAAAAAGTGCAGTTCCTCCACTTATGAGAGAAAAAAAACTTTTAGTAAAAATAGAGTTCAACTGTGGGTTTGCGTAATTGAAAACCTTAACAGTTCCAAATAGATGCCCTACAACAATTATTAAAATTGCAAAACCTCTAAAATAATTTATAAAATTTAAAAACATGACCCCTCCTAAAAAATATATATTAGAAAATTATATAGTAGGGATAGAAAAAATTCAATATCAATATGATAAATTATAAAATAAATATGTAATAAAAACAGTATGACTAGTATACAACTAACTGAAATACTGATATAATATATAAAAACAGTGATAGGAGAGAAAAGGATGAGATTACAAGGGGTAAGTAAAAATTCTAAAGAAAATACTAGACAGTATATATATAGAGTTTTAAGAGAGAATATTATGAGTTTGAATCTAAAGCCAGGGGAATCAATAGGGGAGATTGAACTGAGCAAAATATTAAATGTGAGTAGAACACCACTAAGAGAAGCTATTGTACAGTTAATAGAGGAGAAGTTATTAGAGGTTTTTCCACAGAGAGGATCATTTGTTTCAAAGATAAATTTGAACTTAGTTGAGGAAGCTATATTTGTTAGAGAAACATGTGAAGAAAGAATCTTAAAAATGGCATGTTTAGATGAAAATACAGATGAATTAATAAAAAAATTAGAGAAAAATATAGAATATCAAAAGATAATCTTAAATTTTGAAGGAGACTTACACGAATTTTTTACTTTAGATAATGAGTTCCACTATATTTTATTTGAGCACTACAACAAAAAAAATAGCTGGAAAGCTATCAAAAGATTGTCTACTCACTATGACAGGCTTAGACTTTTAGATGCTTTAGAGAAAACAAATATCGAAGCTACACTAAATCAACATATAAAAATAGTGGATTTAATAAAAAATGAAGATAAAAATAATGTAGATAGTTTAGTTGAAAAGCATCTTTTAAATTATAAGGATGTAATTAAAAAATATGAAGCAAAATATCCTGAGTATTTTTGTAGTAAATAAATTGCTAAATAGATATACTTATGGTATAATGAGTAAAACATACTTAAAAAGTATGTTTTCTTTTTACAAATTTTAAACATAGGATGATAGGAGGATTAGATGAATATTATAAAAAACTCTTTACCAAAGCAGGTTTCTCAAGCTATAGAGGAGTTAATATTAAATGATACATATAAAATTGGAGATAAAATACCTACAGAACCAGAACTTATGGAGATGTTCAAAGTTAGTAGAAATAGTGTGAGAGAAGCTATTCAATCGCTTATTCAAGCAGGATTGCTAGAAGCTAAACAAGGAAAGGGAACTTTTGTTATTGCTAAAAAAAGATTGGAAGTTGAGTTAATTAACTCTCTAATTAAAGTTGACAATAAAGATATTTCAGAAGTGAGAAACTTTTTAGAAGAGAATATAGTAGTTTTAGCGATAAAGCACGCAACTGAAGAGGATTTAGATAGAATAGAGTTCAGTTTAAAAAATAGAAATAACAATTTAGATGAAGTGAAAGAGAATACAGAAGCAGATATAAACTTCCATATGTCAATAGCACAAGCTACTCACAATGTGTTACTAATAGATCTTTATCAATATATATCTAAATATTTTGTAACTTATATAGCTTCTAAAATTGAGAAAAAAGAGAGTGTTGAAGAGATAGATAAGCTACATAAAGAGCTATTTTTATCTATAAAAAATAGAGATGAAATCTCAGCTAAAGAGATTGTAAAAAAGATAGTATCTTTATAATTTTATATTACATGGCTAATGTACCAGAGAAAGGAAAATAAAAATGAAAAAATCTGAAAAAATACTGTTAATCTTAGGAATAATGTTTCTATCTTTTAACTTAAGAGCACCAATTACAGCGGTGGGATCAATAGTAGATTTAATAAAAAATGAGTACTTATTATCAAGCAGTGGAGCTGGAATAATAACAGGACTTCCACTACTGGCTTTTGCTTTTATATCACCAATTATTCCAAAGATATCTAAAAAATATCCATATTCTAAGTTAATAATAATATCTTTAGTAGTTATTTTTATTGGAATTTATATTCGATCTTATACGAATATTCAAGGGTTATTTTTAGGAACACTTCTAATAGGAGTGGGAATATCAACGGGAAATGTACTTATTCCAAGTATAATTAAGCAGCATTTTGCAAATAGAGTTGGATTAGTTACAAGTTTATATATAGCTAGTATGTGTATATTTGCTGCTATAGGAGCTGGTGGAAGTTCTTTTCTAGCTAAAAATTTAGGTTGGAAAAATGCTTTAGGAGTTTGGGGAGCTTTAACTTTTTTTACAGTGATAATTTGGATGTCTCAAAAAAAAGTTCAGTTTAAAGAGGCTCCTTCAACTTTAAAAAATGATTTAGAGAAGGCGTTAGAGAAAGAGGAAGAAAGTATATGGAAACACAGATTGGCGTGGTGGGTTACATTTTTCATGGGACTTCAATCGTTGATATTCTATGCTTTAGTAGCTTGGCTACCATCAGTTGTTGGTTCAAAGGGCTTAGGAGATTCGTATCCAAGTACAATGGCTTTAGTTTTTCAATTGACAGCGATACCTGTAACATTAATAATTCCATCACTAGGAACTAAATTTAAAAAGCAGCAAGGTTTAGTTATCTTTATGATTTTTCACACAACTGGACACTTCCACTTATAGTTTTAATGATGATTACACTTATTACATGTATTTGTGGTTGGCTTGCAGGAGACAATAAAATAATATAAAAGGATAAGCACTTGAAGTATAGTTAAAAATACTATATTTCAAGTGCTTTTTGTTTAAAACGAAAAAAGACCAAGTGAGTCGGCACTTGGTCGGTGGTTACTTAGTATACTTTTTCAACTAGTAAAAGAAAAAGTATTCCAATGAAAATTATTTTTGACATCACGTATGGTACACCCCCTTTCTAGAGGCTAAGTAAACCACCATAATTAGTATAACATATTTGCAAAAAATAGAAAAGAGCCAGCTTCCGACTTCTGGCTCTCACTATAATGTACCTTACGTGCATTAAATAATTTTCATTTGTAACTGAATTATACTCCTATTTTATACAAAAATCAAATAATATTTTTTAAAAAACTTTAAATAATATGACTAGTATATATTTATACAAAATACTAAGATGTAGCACTTGAAGTATAGTTAAAAATACTATATTTCAAGTGCTTTTTGTTTGAAATAGAACACTAAACTCTAAAAATAGAACAAAAAAAATTGTTGACAAATTGTGAAAGATTGGTTATCATACTTGCATACAACTAATACAAAAAGATTTGAAGGAGTTTCTATGAGAAAATTTATGGATTCAGATTTTTTATTAAAAAATGATGTAAGTAAAAAACTATATGAATACGCAGAGAAAATGCCAATATTCGATTATCACTGTCACCTTAATCCAAAGGAGATAGCTGAGAATAAAAGCTATGAAAATATAACACAGATTTGGCTTTATGGAGACCACTATAAGTGGAGAGCTATGAGGTCAAATGGTGTAGATGAGAAGTATATTACAGGAGATGCAACTGACTATGAGAAGTTCTTAGCTTTTGCAGAAACTATGGAATACGCTTATGGAAATCCACTTTTCCACTGGTCTCACTTAGAACTTAAGAGATTCTTCGGAATAGAAGAGGTATTAAATAGAAAGACTGCTGAGAGCATCTGGAACAGAGCTAATGAGTTTTTAAAAACAAGTGAGTTTACAGCTAAAAGACTTATTGAAAGATCAAATGTAAAAGCACTTTGTACAACAGATGATCCTGCTGATACATTAGAGTTCCACCAAGAGATTTTAAAAGATGAGAACTTTAAGGTAAAAGTTTTACCAACTTTCAGACCTGATAAAGCTATCTACTTAGAAAAAGATGATTATTTCACTTGGTTAGAAAAGTTAGAAACTGTTTCAAATGAAAAGATAGACACTTTCAAAAAACTAGTAGAAGTTTTAGAAGCTAGAGTACAGTTCTTCGTAGAAAATGGTTGTGTTGTAACTGACCACAGTTTAGAGGCACCTTTTTATAGAAGAGATACTGAAAACAAGATAGAGGCAATCTTCGCTAAGAGATTAGCAGGGGAGACTTTAACAAAAGAGGAAGCAGATACTTATAAAACTGAGATCTTCTTAGCTCTTGGAAAAATCTATTACAAAAATGATTTAGGAATGCAACTACACATGGGTGCTCTTAGAAATAATAACGAAAGAATGTTTAAAAAACTAGGTGCAGATGTTGGTTTTGATTCAATAGCAGATAATAACTATGGAGAGGTTTTATCAAAGTTATTAAACAGTTTAGATAAAGATGGAGAGCTTCCAAAAACAATTCTTTACTGTTTAAATCCAAAGGACAATGAAGTTCTTGGAACAATGATTGGTAACTTCCAAAATAGTGATACTCCAGGAAAGATTCAGTTTGGATCTGGATGGTGGTTTAACGACCAAAAGGATGGAATGATTCGTCAAATGACAGCTCTATCTCAACTGGGACTTTTAAGAAGATTTGTAGGAATGCTTACAGACTCTAGAAGTTTCCTATCTTACACAAGACACGAGTACTTCAGAAGAATACTTTGTAATCTAGTTGGAACTTGGGTAGAAGATGGAGAGGTTCCATATGATGAGGAGATTTTAAAAGCGATGATTGAAGAGATTTGCTTCATCAATGCAAAGAACTACTTTAAGTTAGAAATTTAATTAATATAGATATTTAAGGAGGAGAAAGTGAAATTATCATTTAGATGGTATGGAGAATCTGATCCAGTAAAACTGGAATATATAAAGCAGATTCCAACAATGGATAGTATTGTAACAGCTATATATGATGTTCCAGTTGGAGAAGTTTGGCCAATGGATAAAATATTAGCTTTAAAGGAGACAGTTGAAAAAGCTGGACTAAAATTTGATGTTATAGAGAGTGTACCAGTACACGAAGATATAAAATTAGGTATTGGAAAAAGAGATGAGTATATAGCAAACTACAAGCAGAACATAAAAAACTTAGGAGCTGCTGGAGTTAAAGTTATATGTTATAATTTCATGCCTGTATTTGACTGGACTAGATCACAGTTAGATAAAGAGTTAGAGGATGGTTCAACAGCACTTGTTTACTACAAGGACCAAGTTGATGCATTAGATCCATTAAACAGTAACCTATCACTACCAGGATGGGATTCAAGTTACACAAAAGAGCAATTAGCAGAGCTATTTGCAGGATATAAAAGTATAGGACAAGAGGGACTTTGGGCTAATTTAGAGTATTTCTTAAAAGAGATCATTCCAGTAGCTGAAGAGGCTGATGTAAAAATGGCTATTCACCCGGACGATCCACCTTGGCCAATCTTTGGACTTCCAAGAATCATAACATGTGAAGAAAATGTTGATAGATTCTTAAGTCTAGTTGATAGCAAGTACAATGGATTAACTCTTTGTACAGGATCATTAGGATGTGCTAACTTCAACAATATGGAGAAATTAGTAGATAAGTACAGTGCAATGGGAAGAATCCACTTTATGCACGTAAGAAACGTAAAACTTCTTGAGGATGGAGTAAGCTTTGAAGAGTCAGCTCACTACTCAGGGTGTGGATCATTAGATATAGTTAAGATTATGGCAGCACTTCATAAGAATAACTTTGATGGATATTTAAGACCAGATCACGGAAGAATGATTTGGGGAGAAACAGGAAAACCAGGATACGGATTATATGATAGAGCTTTAGGAGCAAGTTATATAACAGGAATTTGGGAGACTCTTTCTAAGTTAAAGTAACAGTTATTAACAAAAGGAGATTTGAGATGAAATTAAACTTAAAGGATATAAAAAACATAGATGGTTCATTAGGGGTAATAGTACCAAAATATGATATTGAAACGGTAAAAGAGGAAACTTTAAAAACTCCAAAGTGGTTACACTTTGGTGCTGGAAATATCTTTAGAGCATACATGGGGAAAGTACAACAAGTTTTAATTGAAAAAAATCTAGAGAATACAGGGATTATTGTAGCAGAGAGCTTTGATACTGAGATCATTGATAAAGCTTACACACCATTTGATAACTTAACTATCTTAACGACGTTAAATAAAAATGGAGATTTCCAAAATGAGATTATTGGTAGTATCGTTGAGTCGATAAAAGCTACTGATGAGAACTTCAACACTTTAGAGGAGATTGTAAAAAAAGATTCACTTCAGATGATCAGTTTTACAATAACTGAAAAAGGATATAACTTAAAAGATCCTTCTGGAAACTACTTTGGAGTTATATTAGAGGATTTCAAAAACGGATTTACTTCTCCAAAGCATGTAATGGCTTTAATTACAAAACTACTTTACTCAAGATTTAAAACTAATGGAACACCAATAAGTTTAGTAAGTATGGATAACTGTTCTGGAAACGGGGATAAAATAAAGGCAGCTGTTTTAGAGATAGCTACTGCTTGGAACACTAATGGATATGTTGAAGATGAGTTCTTAACATATTTAAAAGATGAGTCTAAAGTATCTTACCCTGTGACTATGATAGATAAAATCACTCCTAGACCAGCTGAAGAGGTAAAAATCTCTTTAGAGAAGTTAGGATTTGAGGATATGGCACCAGTTATTACAAATAGAAACAGCTTTGTGGCTCCTTTTGTTAACGCTGAAATACCAGAGTACTTTATAGTTGAGGATAAATTCCCTAATGGAAGACCAAACTTAGAGGCAGCTGGGGTATTTTTAACAGATAGAGAAACTGTTGAAAAAACAGAAAAAATGAAAGTAACTACATGTTTAAATCCACTACATACAACACTTGCAATATTTGGATGTATCTTAAATAAGAAATCAATTTATGATGCTGCAAGCGATGAGGATTTAAATAGATTAATAAAAGAGGTTGGTTATAATGAGGCTTTAAAAGTTGTTGAAAGTCCAAAGATAATCGATCCAAAGGCCTTTATAGATGAGGTTATAGATGAGAGATTCCTAAATCCATATATCCCAGATCAACCAGAAAGAATAGCTACAGATACATCTCAAAAGATAGCTATCAGATTTGGAGAGACTATTAAGTCATATATGGCTGATGAGAATTTAGACGTTAAATCATTAAAATACATTCCACTAGTTTTAGCAGGATGGTTTAGATACCTTCTAGGAGTGGATGATAAGGGATTAGAGAGATCAATTAGTAATGACCCAATGTTAGAGATGCTTAAAGGAGAGCTAGCAGGTATAGAGTTTGGAAAACCTGAGAGCTACAAAGGGCAATTAAAAACTGTACTTACAAACGATAGAATCTTTGGAGTTAACTTAGAAGAAGTTGGTCTTTCAGAATTAATAGAAAATTATTTTGTTGAAATGTTATCTGGGGAGGATGCAGTTAGAAATACTTTACACAAGTACTTAGAAACAAAATAAGAATCTTAATTAAAGGGAGATAGAAAGATGAGAATAATGAAAAAGGTTTTAATGGGAACTATGGCAATTGTCATGGGAGCTCTTTTTACATCTTGTAATAAAGGAAATGGGAAAGAAATCATCAGAGTATCACACAACCAAGCAGCAGATCACCCTACTAACATAGGGCTGCTTGCTTTTGAGAAGTACATAGAGGAAAATCTAGGTGATAAGTATGATGTTCAAATATTTCCAAATGAGCTTTTAGGTTCTCAGGTAAACACAGTTGAGTTAACTCAAACAGGGGCTATTAATTTTACTGTTGCAAGTAACGCAATATTAGAGAGTTTTGAAGATATATATCAAATTTTTAACCTACCATATCTATTTACAAGTCCAGAGCACTATCATGCAGTTATGGATGATAAAGAGATTGTAGACCCAATATTTAAATCTACAAAAAAATCTGGATTTGAAGCAGTAGCTTGGTTAGATGCTGGAACTAGAAATTTCTATACAGTTAAAAAACCAATACTTACTCCAGATGATTTAAAAGGATTAAAAATTAGAGTTCAACAAAGTGCTTCTAATATTAGAATGATGCAACTATTTGGTGGATCAGCTACTCCAATGGGGTTTGGAGAAGTTTATACAGCGTTGCAACAAAACGTTATAGATGGAGCAGAAAATAATGAGTTAGCTGTAACAAGTAACAAACATGGAGAAGTTGCTAAGTATTACTCTTACAACATGCACCAGATGGTACCTGATATAGTTATTGGAAATGAGAGATTTTTAACTAATCTTTCACCAGAGGAGAGAGAGATTTTTGATAAAGGATTCCAAATAATCTCAAGAGTTCAAAGAGATGCTTGGGGAGAGTCTGTAGAGAAATCTATTAAACAAGCTAAAGAGGAGATGAACGTACAGTTCTTCTATCCAGAGGTGTTACCGTTCCAAGAGAGAGTTTTACCACTTCACCAAGAGGTAATGACATCAAATCCTAAATTAGTTCCAATATACGAGAAGATTCAAGAAGTTGGAAAGTCTATGACAGGAGGAAAAGAGAATGAATAACATAAGAAAAGGTTTGGATAAAGTTTTACTAGGAACTTGTGTAGCACTATTTGCATTCATGACTTTAATGGGAACTTATCAAATTTCATCAAGATATATATTTAAAGCACCAAGTACAGTTTCTGAAGAGTTAATCTCTTACTCATTTGCTTGGATGGCAATGTTAGCTGCAGCATATATCTTTGGAAAAAGAGACCATATGAAGATGGTTTTCTTTGTGGAGAAACTTACAAATAAAACTCAAAGTCTACTAGGAGTTTTAAGTGAGCTTGTAATATTTCTATTTTCACTTGGAGTTTTAGTGAGAGGTGGATCAGCAATTACAGCTCTAACTATGACACAAACTACTCCTGCTCTTAGAATATCTATGGGGTATATATATGCAGTACTTCCAATATCTGGAGTTATAATCTGTATATACTCTTTATTAAATATTAAAGATATTTTAGAGAAATTAAAGGAGGAGATGTAAAAATGGTTTTAACAACAGCTCTAATTATGTTTAGTGTGCTGATAGTTACACTAATTTTAGGATTCCCAATAGCTATAAGTATAGGAATATCTTCTATACTAGCTATATTACCATCTTTAGCTTTTGATAATACACTTATTACAGGAGCTCAAAGAATATTTTCTGGAATATCAAACTTTACACTTATAGCTATACCATTCTTTATCTTAGCTGGAAACATAATGAATCAAGGTGGAATAGCTAAGAAACTGGTATCTTTTGCTCAGTCTTTAACTGGAAGAGTACCTGGATCACTTATGCAAACAAACATTCTTGCAAATATGATGTTCGGAGCTATCTCTGGATCGTCAGTTGCAGCTTGTGCTGCTATGGGTGGAATACTTTTACCTATGGAAAAAGAGGAAGGGTATGACCCAATTTTAGGTGCTACAGTAAACATCTCAACAGCACCAACAGGACTACTAATACCACCATCGAACTCATTAATTGTTTACTCACTTGTAAGTGGAGGAACATCAGTTGCAGCTCTATTTATGGCTGGATATATTCCAGGGGTACTTTGGGGATTAGGTTGTATGATCTTAACTTTCTTCTTAGCTAAGAAAAGAGGAATGAAAGGAAAGGCAGCAGCAAAGTTTTCAGTTGTGTTTGCTACATTTGTTGATGCTATACCATCGTTAGCACTTATAGTTATTGTTATTGGTGGAATCATTAAAGGTATATTCACGCCAACAGAGGGGTCTGTTGTAGCGGTTGTATATAGTTTATTACTATCTATGTTCTTCTATAGAAGTATAACTGTAAAGCAGTTAGTTAAAATATTTGAAGAGAGTGCAAAGATGACAGGAATAATTGTTTTCCTAATTGGAGTTTCAACAATTATGTCGTGGGTAATGGCCTTCACAGGTGTGCCTCAAGCTATTTCTAATATGATTTTAGGAATTTCTGACAATAAATATCTAATTCTTTTACTAATGAACGTGCTTTTACTATTCATTGGAACATTTATGGATGTTACACCAGCGATACTTATATTTACACCAATATTCCTACCAATAGTTAAGACTTTTGGAATGACTCCAGTTCAATTTGGAATCATCATAGTGTTTAACTTATGTATTGGAAACATTACACCACCAGTTGGAAATACACTGTTTGTTGGAGTAAAAGTTGCTAAACTTAAAATGGAAGATGTTATGAAAGAGATGGTAAAGTACTATGCAGTTATAATAGCAGTATTACTGTTAGTAGTTTATGTACCTCAACTTTCAACAGCATTACCAAAATTAATGGGGTTAATTAAGTAGATTAAAATAAAAAGATTTTTGTCAATAGTAAGGACAATGTCATCCATAGGTGATATTGTCCTTTTAATATTTATTTTTTTCATAAAGAGATTTTTATGTTTATAATATTGACATTTTCTAAACAAAATGCTAATATAATCAAGTGTTTCAAGAATTAGAGACTTATTTAAGACATTTTAGGAGGGATTTATGAACGGGCATATGATTTATGCATCACACCCAATTATATGGGGAACAGCTATTTTTGGTATTATTATTGTATTACTTCAATCGGGGTTAATCATTAAAAAATCAATATCAACAGCTAAGGAGTTAGGGATATCTAACGATAAAATAACTAAGGGAATTAAAGTTAGTGCAATGGCAAGTATTGGACCAGCACTAGGAGTAGTTGGAAGTTTACTAGCACTTTTAGTTACAATGGGATCACCAGTTTCAACATTGAGACTGAGTCTAATAGGAAGTTCAAACTTTGAGGCAATGGCAGCAAACTTTGGAGCTCAAGCTATGGGATCTGAGCTTTCAACAAATATGTTACCAGTTGTATTTACAAATGCACTTTGGACTATGGCATTAGGATCAATGGGATGGATTGTTTTCGTTTTCCTATTTGCACATAAAATGGATAAAGTTAATGGACTATTAACAAATGGAAGAAAGGCTCTTTTACCAGCAGTTGGACTTGGAGCTATGTTAGGATCTTTTGCATTCTTTAACGTTGGAAACTTAATGAAGTTTAACACAAATCCTGATGTAACTGTTGCCGCTATATCTGGAATGATAATTATGGTAGTTTGCTTAAAAATAGGGGAGAAGATGGCTTGGCTAAAAGAGTGGGCACTTACTTTCGCTATGTTTGGTGGAGCAGCTATAGGGCTTTTAGCAGCATAAATTAGGAGGATAAAATATGGGAATTTATAATAGATATATAGATGATGTTACAAAAATTGGAAGAAGCACAATGGTTTTAGGATTTTTAGCTTCTCTTTTACCAGCACTTATTATGACTTTTTACTTTGGATTTAATCCAGGATTGGCAGCTATAATTGCTGGAGCTATATCACAAGCTTCTGTTTCTGGAGCTTTCTACTTTAGTGAGCCAATCAGTTACTATCCAATAGTTGGTAGAGCTGGATTATACATGGGATTCTTATCAGGAAATCTTGTAAATATGAGAATACCTGCTGCTATCTCTGCTCAAGAAGCTTCTGAGTGTCCTGCAGGAACTGAAGAGGGTTCTATAATGGGAACTATTGGAATAGGAGTTTCTATCTGGATTGGTATTGTATTCTTAATACTATCAGTTTTAGCTGGGCAAGCATTATTAAGTCAATTACCACCAAGCTTTATGGCACTATTAACTCTAGTTATACCAGGACTTTTTGGAGGAGTTTTTGCACAGTTTGCAATAAAGTCACCAAAAGTTGCAGTTTTTGCTTTAGCAGTGTCATTTGCTATGACAAAGTTAGTTAACTTTATTCCTGGAAAACCAGCGTTTTTAATTACATTAGTATCAGTTTTCTCAAGTATATTATTTGCTAAAAAACTTATGGAAAAGAAGGTTGGATAATGAAAAAAGAGAGAGTTATAAATAGTTTTATAGATATGGTAAAAATATACTCTCCATCGTTAAATGAGAAGGAGTATAGTGAGTACCTAGTAAAGCAATTAGAAAGATTAGGACTTGAAGTATATTTAGATTTAGGTTTTAAAAAGTATGGTGGAAATGCCCCTACAATTTTTGCTAAATTAAAGGGAAATATTTCTGGAGAGGGAGTTACATTAGCAGCTCATATGGATGTAGTAGAGCCATGTGCAAATATAAATCCAATAGTAGATGGAGATTTTATAAAAACTGATGAAACAACAACTTTAGGTGGAGATGATAAAGCTGGTATTGCAGCTATATTAGAGGTTTTAGAAAACTTAATAGAGAGAGAAGCAAAACATGAAGATATATTTGTTCTTTTAACTCCATGTGAAGAGAATGGAATGCTAGGAGCAAAGAATATAGATTGGGATTTAGTTCCAGCTCATATGGTTCCAGCAAAGAATATGATTGTTATAGATAACTCTGGTAGAGCTGGATTAATAGCTCATACAGCTCCAAGTAAGTATGATTTTAAAATCACTTTTAAAGGTAGAAAAGCTCATGCTGGAATCGAACCTGAAAAGGGAATAAATGCTATAACTCTTGCTGGAATAGCTATTTCTAATATGAACATAGGAAGAATAGATACTCTTACAACTTCTAACTTAGGGACAATTCATTCAGAGTTTCCAAGTAATGTTGTAGCTGATCTTTGTATTATTACAGGAGAGGTTAGAGGTCACTCTTTAGAGTCTATATTTGAAACGTTAAACTCTTATGAAAAGGCTTGTGAAAACAGTGTTGAAAAGTTAGGTGGAGAGTTTGTATTTGAAAAGGTATGTGTTTTCCCAACTTTAAAACCAACAGATAATCTTGTATTTGCAAAGGAGTTTGCAAAAGTGTATGAGAATATGGGAATAGCTACTGAGCTTCAAGTTATAGGTGGAGGATCAGATAGTAACATATTTGCAGAAAAGGGATATAACTCAATAATCATTGGAGTGGGAATGGAAGGCGTTCACACTGTAAATGAAAAGTTAGATACAAGAGAGTTATTTAAAACTATTGAGGCACTAAAGAGTTACATTGTAAAATAAAAAAATAGCGGAGCTGCTCAGCTCTGCTATTTTTATTTTAGTAACTGAAAAATTTAAATTTCTTCGTGTTCTTCAATTCTTTTTCCATAATTTTTAAATCTCTCCATCATAGAGGTCATCTCTTCAACAGACAGCGAAACAGGTTCACCCATAGATTTAGCTCTACAGAAAAGTTCAGAGCAAAATTCAACATCTAAAGCGATAGAGAAAGCTTCTTTTAAAGTTTTACCTCCAGTAATTAACCCATGGTTAGCAAGAAGTGCAGCATTTCTATTCTTCATAGCTTCAAAGGCGTTTTTAGCTAGTCTTACAGTTCCATAAGTTGCATATTCAGCACACCTAACATCAACTCCAGCAGTAGCTAAAATGTAGTGAATAGGAGGAAGATTTATATTAAGGCATGAGATTGTTGTAGAAAAAGTACTGTGAGTGTGAACAACAGCATCAATATCATCTCGATATTTATAGAAAATTCTATGCATATCACATTCACTTGAAGGAACTCTATGTCCATCTACAATTTTTCCAGTAGTCACATCAATAATAACAATATCCTCTAGCGTTATATCAAAATAACCAACACCACTAGGAGTGATCGCCATTAAATTCTTTTCTCTATTAAAGACACTTAAGTTTCCTCCGGTACCCTTAGTTAGATTTTCTGTAATCATTTTTTTACCATAAACAATAAGTTCTTCTCTTTCTTTTTCTAAAAGCATAGTTTTTTCTCCTTTAAAAAAGTTCTCTGTAATCTTTTCCACACTTGAATTTTTCTTGATTGAATAGTATTTGTAATGCTAAAGTGATATTCTTCATTTGAGCTTTCTTCTGAATATCTTTATCATTGTAATCATCCATCTCTTTAACATGAGATGAACCAGTTGTTCTTCTTATCATTTCACAAGCGCAATATCCTGCAGTATCTTTTAAAACACTGTTTAAATACCAGAACTTAAACTCCTCATTAGTTTTAGCGAAATATTCAGTAGCATATTTGTCCCAAGTTTCGATGAATTCGTTTTTAAAGTTATCTATAAAGCTCTCAATTTGATTTAAAACATAATTTTTATATTGTGTATTTCCAAGAGCTTTATGATAACAAGCATTCATAAATAGATTAGCTAAAAACATACCAACATCAAATCCCATAGGACCATAGAATGAAAACTCTGTATCAATGAATTTTAAACTATTTTCTTTAGCGAAAATACTTCCTATATGGGCATCTCCATGAAGAAGGGCTTGTGCATTACACATAAAATTGTGCTTTAACTTGGCTACTTCAAAAGCTACATTTTTGTCATCGAAAACATTTTCTTTAACAAAATCTAAAAGGTGATCATCAATTCTATTTCTAGAAGCTAAAAATGCTGAGTTAGTTAAAACTAGATGTTCTGTTAAATCACAAAGGTCCTTATTGATAAACTTTAACACCTCATCTTTTTTAGTTTTACTATCAAGGACAATATCACTAGTTCTAAGAAGAGTATTAGCAAAGAAACTAGCTGCATCTTTCCCTAAAGTTGGAAATATAACACCATTTATCATAGCAGTTCTAAGAATTTCATGTCCTGTTAAATCTTCCATAGCTATAATGTATTTTGAAGGGTCATAGTTATAGACAATAGGAACCATGTTGGGTGAAAGTTTTCCTTGAGTCATAAGCCCCATAGCTTCAATCTCACCTCTTTTAGCATCTAGCTTCATCTCTATTGATGTTCTAGCATATGGAAGAGATTGCTTTAAAATTAAAGATTTACCAGAGGTAGACTCAACTATTCTAAAGACATTATTTAGATTACCATCTCCAATCTCCTTACAAGTTAGATGATTTTTATCTTTAAAAAAATTTAAAGTTTCAACTGAGTATATAAGTGCAGAATTTTCGTTTAAAATCTCATAAGATGCCATAGCTTTACTCCTCCCCTTTCATTTTAGCTAAACTTTCTTTATAGTTTGGTCTAGCAATTCCTTTTTCACAAATAATAGCTGTAATTAACTCGTTGGGAGTAACATCAAAACATGGGTTGTAAACTTTTATACCATATGGAGCAGTTCTCTTTCCAAATCCTTCTGTAATTTCTTCATCTGGTCTAAGTTCAATAGGTACATCACTACCTTTTTCCATAGAGAAATCTACACTTGCAAAAGTTGAAGCTACATAAAATGGAATGTTATGATATTTAGCTAAAACAGCGACATTATAAGTTCCGATTTTATTAATTGTATCACCATTAGCAGCAATTCTATCACTTGATACAACTACAGCATCTATAAGACCTTGCTGCATACAGTAAGCAGCCATATTATCACAGATTAAAGTTACATCAACTCCAGCTTTTTGAAGTTCATGAGCAGTTAATCTAGATCCTTGTAAAAGTGGTCTAGTTTCATCAACAAAAGCTTTAATATTCATTCCTCTTTCTTTAGCAAGGTAAAATGGAGCTAATGCAGACCCTCTGATAACAGTGGCATAACTTCCAGCATTACAATGAGTTAAAACAGTCATTCCATCTTTTAGAAGAGATAAAGCAAACTCCCCAACTTTAGCACAGTCGTCTATATTTTCTTGTCTAATTTCGTGGCATCTATTTAAAATAGCTGCTTTTATCTCAGGAACAGAAAGATGAGCATTTTTTAAAGTACACTTTCTAATTTTATCAACCATTACAAATAGCTTAACAGCTGTAGGTCTAGCTGTATCCATATAGTCACAAACTTCAAGAACTTTATCTACAAATTTTTTAGAATCTGTTTCTTCTGATTTCCAAACTCCTAAATAAACACCATATGCTCCACCAATACTTAAGGCACCAGCTCCTCTAATTGTTAGAGTTTTAATATAGTGATGCATCTGTTTTTCATCAGTTACTGTTAAAAATATCGTTTCTGTTGGAAGCTTAGTTTGATCTAAAATAATAGCTCCATTTTCACTCCATTCTATAGAATAAATAAAATCTTTTTCAGTTTTCATATATTTCCCTCCATTGCAATATCTAGTATATTTGTAATATCTTTAGCATTTAATTGAGCATAATTTCCCATAGTTTCTCTATTTCCTAAAGCTTTTTTGGCCATAAAATTAAAATTTTCATTAGGAATATTTAGCTCTTTTAATGTAGTTGCTAATCCAAGAGATCTAAAGAAATTTTCTAAGGCTTCAATTCCATCTTCACATTGGAACACATTTTTTGAAAATCTTTGAATTTTTTCTGGATTTAATTTTTTAATATATTTTAGCCAAGCTGGGAAGATAACTGCCATTCCAGCTCCATGATTTAAATCATAAAGAGCACTTATTTCATGTTCAATTCTATGTGATGACCAGTCAGCTACTCTTCCACAAGCAATCATACCATTGTGAGCAACAGTAGCTGTCCACATAATTTCTGCACATGTATTGTAATCTTTAGGATTTTCTAGATATTTTGGTCCAAGATTTACAATAGTTCTCATAGCTCCTTCAAGCAGAGAATTGCTTAGCTCAACATTTTTAGAGGGTGAAAAATATCTTTCCATAAGGTGAGATAAAATATCTGCAATTCCACAGCACATAAGTTTTGTTGGAATAGAGTAACAAACTTGAGGATCAAGTATTGCAAACTCAGGAATATTAAATTCTGTGTCACAGACTGCTTTAGTTGAATCCTCTTCATTTGTGATAATGCTACTTTCAGACATTTCAGATCCAGCTCCAGGAATTGTTAAAATAACTCCAACTTTTAAAGAGGCAGTAGGTTCATCTTTACCAGTAAAAAAGTTCCAAACATCACCTATATAAGGCGTACCTAGAGCAATAGCTTTGGATGAATCAATAACACTGCCACCTCCAACAGCTAATATAAAATCAATATTATTATCAATACATATATCAATACCTTTTTCCACAAGAGATAATCTTGGATTAGGTACCACCCCTGATAGTTCAACAAAATCAATATTATTTTCTTTCAAAGAGCTGATAACAGTATCATAAATACCAAGCTTTTTAATTAACTCTCCTTCGTAATGTAATAAAATTTTTGAAGAATGAGGTTTTATATATTTACCAACATCTTTAAAGCTATCTTTACCAAAAATTATTCTAGTGGAACTTCTAAAATTGAAACTCTCCATAGTAAACTCCTTTAAAAATTTATTTTATATTATTTATGATATTAACAGTAAACTCTTGACACCAAAGAGCTGTTTTAGGATTAAATTCTTCATTATGAATATCTGTATTTGATAAAACTCTTACAGCTAAAAAAGGAATATCATAGGCTTTTGCAATTTGAGCTACTGCAACTGACTCCATCTCTTCAGTTTGAGTTTTAAATGTTG
>OGWY01000895.1_pt1 | contig 24322 bp, 20 predicted proteins | sample 1576121 | NCBI WGS metagenome assembly OGWY01 (sample SAMEA3541543, study PRJEB24748) | human gut metagenome | biome: human gut; feature: human-associated habitat; material: faeces | place: China | collected 2012 | reverse complement strand
ATCCCATATTAAGCACCCCTTTAATATTTTAATATAATATATAACAAAATCAAAATAAAGTCAATTTAACTATAAATAAAAAAAACTAAAAAAAAATTTGACAATTAAATAAAAAAAAGGTAATAAAGACATCAATAGAATTAAATTGACTTTAATCATAAAACGAGGAGGAGTTATATGGCATTTTTTTCAAAGGTAGAAAAAATTAAATTTGAGGGGAAAGATAGTAAAAATTTATTATCATTTAGACATTATAATCCTGAAGAGATTGTATTAGGAAAAAAAATGAAAGATCATTTAAAATTTGCGATGTCTTATTGGCATACTTTAACTGCTGGTGGAAACGACCCTTTTGGAGATGCTACTTTAGTTAGAGAGTGGGATAGTTTATCACCTATGGAGAAAGCAAAAGCTAGAGTAAAAGCCGGATTTGAATTTATGGAAAAACTTGGGTTAGAATACTTTTGTTTTCATGATAAAGATATAGCTCCAGAAGTAGATACTTTAGAAGAATATTTCAAAAATCTAGATGAAATAGTTGATTTAATAGAAAGCGAAATGAAAAGAACAGGAATAAAGCTGCTTTGGGGAACATCAAATATGTTTTCGAATCCAAGATTTTTACATGGAGCAGGGACAAGTTGCAATGCTGATGTTTTTGCATGGGCAGCAGCACAAGTTAAAAATGCACTAGATATAACAAAAAGATTAGGTGGCCAAGGGTATGTTTTTTGGGGAGGAAGAGAAGGTTATGAAACTCTTTTAAATACAGATATGAAGTTAGAGTTAGATAACTTAGCAAGACTTTTAACTTTAGCTACAGAATATGCAGATGAAATAGGATTTAAAGGTCAATTTTATATAGAACCCAAGCCAAAAGAACCAACAAAACATCAGTATGACTTTGATGTAGCAACAGTTATGAACTTCTTAAGAACATATAATTTAGATAAAAAATTTAAAATGAATATAGAAGCAAATCATGCAACACTAGCAGGACATACATTTCAACACGAGCTTCGTTTAGCAAGAATAAATGATATGTTTGGTAGTATAGATGCAAATAAAGGAGACTTACTACTAGGATGGGATACAGACCAATTTCCTACAGATGTATATGATGCAACACTAGCAATGTATGAAACACTTATGGCTGGAGGATTTACAACAGGTGGACTAAACTTTGACGCTAAAGTTAGAAGAGCATCAACTGATACATTGGATTTATTCTATGCTTATATAGGAGGAATGGATACTTTTGCTAAAGGATTAAAAGTAGCAGCTAAATTAATAGAGGATAAAGTCTTTGAAAATTTTATTGAAAAGAGATATGAAAGTTATACAAGAGGAGTAGGAAAAGATATAGTTGAAGGAAAAGTAACTCTAAAAGAGTTAGCAAAGTATGCTTTAACATTAAAAGATGTTAAAAATGACTCTGGAAGACAAGAGATGTTAGAGAATATTTTAAATAATTACATTTATTAAAAAAGGGGAGGTTGTTATGAGAAAAAAAATTTTATCATTAGGAATTTTTTTACTAGCAGGAGCTATGCTTAACACATCTTTAGAAGCGGCAAAAATGAAGATAGGTATGACAGTTGATGATTTGAGATTGGAAAGGTGGCAAAGAGATAGAGATATATTTACAGAAGAAGCCAATAAATTAGGAGCGGAAGTTGTTGCAGTATCAGCAAATGGAGATTCTGACAAGCAGATGAGAGATGCGGAAAATTTAATATCTCAAGGGATTGATCTATTAGTAGTGATTCCTAATAATGGAGATGTCATGGGAGCTATTGTTGATCAAGCTCATCAAGATGGAATAAAAGTTTTAGCATATGATAGATTATTAACAAATTCAGATGTTGATGCTTATATATCTTTTGACAATGAAAAAGTAGGAGAGTTACAAGGAAAAGCAATAGTTGAAGCAATGCCAAAAGGAAGGTATTTCATGATGGGGGGATCTCCAACTGACAATAATGCAAAGATGTTTAGAGCTGGGCAAATGAAAGCAGTTCAGCCGCATATTGATAGTGGAGAGATAGTAATAGTAGGAGATCAATGGGTAAAAGATTGGTTACCAGAAGAAGCTATGAAAATAATGGAAAATGCTTTAACTGCAAATGATAATAAAATAGATGCAGTAGTTGCTTCAAATGATAGTACAGCAGGAGGTGCAATCCAAGCTTTAGCTGCTCAAAACATGGCAGGTAAAGTACCAATTTCTGGACAAGATGCAGATTTAGCCGCAGTGAAAAGAGTTGCAGAAGGAACACAAACTGTAACAGTTTATAAACCTATTCCTAAACTTGCAAAAGAGGCAGCAAAATTATCTGTAAAAATGATAAAAAATGAAAATTTAGGAACAACTACAATAGTAAATAACGGACAAAAAGATGTACCAGCAGTTTTATTAGAACCAATTGCAGTAACAAAAGATAATATAAAAGAAACGATAGTAAAAGATGGCTTTCATACAGAAAAAGATATTTATGGAAAATAAAACTAAGGAGTGATAACCTTGAAAAAAAATATATTAGAAATGAAAAATATAACTAAGGAGTTTTCAGGGGTTAAAGCTCTAGATAATTTAAGTCTAGCCGTAAGAGAGGGAGAAATTCTCTCTCTTTGCGGTGAAAATGGAGCTGGAAAATCAACTTTAATGAAGGTTTTAAGTGGTATTTATCCTTATGGTACCTTTACAGGAGAAATTTTATTTAATGGAAATAAAATAAAAAATAATAGTATAAGGGATTCTGAAAATTTAGGAATTGCGATAATACATCAAGAATTAAATTTGATACAAGAATTAAGTATAGTGGAAAATATGTTTTTAGGAAATTTTAAATCTAAATATGGATTGATGAGTTTTAATAAAATGTGCAAAGAAGCAAAAAAAGTTTTAGAAAAACTTAATTTATATAAAGATCCTAATACTAAAATAAAAGATTTAGGAATAGGAGAACAACAATTAGTTGAAATTGGAAAGGCATTGTTAAAAAATGTAAAGTTGTTAATTTTAGATGAGCCAACTGCTCCTTTAACAGATAAAGAGGTTACAATACTTTTTGAAATTTTAAAAGATTTAAGAAAAAATGGTGTTACGTGTATATATATAAGCCATAAATTAAACGAAGTTATGGAGCTATCAAATCAAGTAGCTGTAATTAGAGATGGGAAAATGATTGGAACTAAAGATAAAGATGATTTGACAAAAGAAAATATTATAAAAATGATGGTAGGAAGAGAGTTAGGAAGTTTATTTCCATATGAATCTCATGAAATAGGAGAGCCTATTTTAGAAGTGAAAAATTTTAATGTTTATGAAAATTTTTCTTCAAATAAATTTAGAGTTAAAAATGCAAATTTTGATTTAAGAAAAGGAGAAATTCTAGGAATAGCAGGACTTATAGGTGCTGGAAGAACGGAGTTAGTATCAAGTATTTATGGTGCTTATAAAGGTAAATATTGTGGTGAAATAAAGTATTTTGGAAAAAATATTGAAATAAAAAGTACAAATGAAGCAGTTAAGCTTGGAATTGCAATGGTTCCAGAGAATAGAAAAAAGGATGGAATAGTAGGGTTACTTTCTGTAAGAGAAAATATGAGTTTATCAAATATAAGAAATTATAGTTTATATAATTTTTTTATAAAAGAAAATAAAGAGCTTTCAGATATAGTTAAAATGACAAAAAATATGAAGGTTAAAACACCAAGTTTAGATATAGCAATTAGTAGTTTAAGTGGCGGTAATCAACAAAAAGTTGTCATAGGAAAAAATTTATTAATTGAACCTAAAGTTTTGATATTAGATGAACCAACTAGAGGAATAGACGTAGGTGCTAGATATGAGATATATAAATATATATTTCAGTTGGTAAAAAGTGGAATATCGATAATTGTTATTTCGTCAGAATTACCAGAAGTTTTAGGTTTAAGTGATAGAGTTTTAGTTATGCATGAAGGAGAGATAAAAGGGATTTTAGATAATCAAGATTTAACGCAAGAGAAAATAATGGAAATAGCAATAGGAAGGAGTTAAATATGAATGACACAATGCAAGTAGAAGGGAAAATTTTAAAGAATAAAAAAAGTTTTTTAAAAAATATATTGAGTCAAAATATATTCATGATTATATTATCAATTGTTTTCATATGGATTGTTTTTTCTTTTTTTACTGATGGAAAATTTTTAACAGCTAGAAATATTTCAAACTTATTTAGGCAAATGTCTATAACTGGGATGATATCAATAGGTATGATTTTTGTTATTATTTCAAATGAAATAGATCTATCCGCTGGATCTGCAATGGCTTTATTAGGTGGGATTGCAGCAATATTGAATGTAAAATTAGGTCTTGGAGTAGTTCCTGTTGTTATTATAACTTTATTGTTGGGAATGTTAATTGGTATTTGGAATGGATTTTGGGTATCTTTAAAAATTCCATCTTTTATAGTAACTTTGGCGGGAATGTTAGCTTTTAGAGGAATTCTAGTAGGTATAACAGGAGGAAGAACAATTGCACCTGTAAGTTCCTCTTTTAAATTAATTGGACAAAGCTATATACCTAATTTTGTAAGTTATATTATAATACTTATCTTGATCAGTTTCATGATATTCTCTAGTATATTAGATAGAAAAAATAAAATAGAAAATGAACTTGAAGTAGAATCTGAAACAAATATGTACCTAAGAATACTTTGGAAATCACTGTTGATGTTAACAGGAGTATTTCTTTTAAATCAATATTATGGAGTCCCAACTCCCGTAATGATTTTGATAATATTTATAGCAATTTTCTCATTTATAGCTAAAAAAACAGTTTTCGGAAGATTGATGTATGCAGTAGGTGGAAATAAAGAAGCTGTAAGGCTTTCAGGTATAAATGTTGATAGAGTAAAAATTTCTATATATGTTGTTCATGGTATATTAGTAGCAATAGCTGGGTTAATATTAACTTCTAGACTTGCTGCAGCATCAGTTTCAGCAGGAACAAATGCAGAATTAGATGCAATAGCTGCATGTTATATAGGAGGAGCAAGTACTTCGGGAGGAGTAGGAACAGTTTTAGGTGCAATTTTAGGTGCTTTAGTTATGGCAAGTTTAGATAATGGAATGAGCATGATGAATGTAGAGCCTTCATGGCAATATGTTGTAAAAGGATTGATTTTACTTTTGGCAGTTTTATTTGACATTTTAAGTAAAAGAAAAAAGGGATAGGAGGGCTTAATTGTGTATATAGGAATAGATTTGGGAACATCATCAGTAAAGCTTCTTTTACTTGATGATAAAGGAAAAATAAAAAAAGAAGTTAGCAAAGAATACCCATTATACTATCCTCAAGAGAATTGGAGTGAGCAAAATCCAGAGGAGTGGTATGATAAAACTTTTGAAGGACTAAAAGAATTAGTGATGGGGTATGAGAACGAGGTAAAAGCAATTAGTTTTAGTGGACAGATGCATGGACTTGTTTTATTAGATAAGGAAGATAAGATTATACGTCCAGCAATATTATGGTGCGACCAAAGAACGTCTTTAGAGTGTAATGAAATAAATAGTTATTTTAATAAGAATATTTTAAAGTTAACAGGAAATGTTGCTTTAACAGGATTTACGGCTCCAAAAATTCTTTGGGTAAAAAAAAATGAGCCAGAAAATTTTAAAAAAATAAAGAAAATTCTCTTACCAAAAGATTATTTAGCATTTAAATTAAGTGGAATATATAGTACGGATATGTCTGATGCGTCAGGGATGTTACTACTAGATGTAAAAAATAGAAAATGGTCTGAAAAGGTATTAGATTTTTTAGAGATAAAAGAATCTCAGTTACCTAAATTGTTTGAATCTTATGAAGTTGTAGGAACTTTAAAAGAGGATTTGAAAAATAGGTTAAGTTTAAAAAATGATATTAAAATAGTCGCAGGAGGTGGAGATCAAGCTGTCGGAGCAATAGGAGTAGGAGCAGTTAAAGAAGGAGTTTTATCAGTTGCCTTAGGAACTTCAGGTGTAGTTTTTGCAAGTAGCTCGAAGTGTGTTGTAGATAAAGAGGGAAGATTGCACTCATTTTGTCATGGGAATGGTGAATACCATCAAATGGGAGTGATGTTATCAGCAGCAGCATCTTTAAAGTGGTGGGTTGAAGATATCGAAAATACCAAAGACTACAATAAACTTTTATTAGAAGCGGAAGAAGCAAACTTTGATAAAAATTTACATTTTCTTCCATATTTAATGGGAGAAAGAACTCCTCACAATAATCCTTTTGCAAGAGGATCATTAACAGGATTAAATATTCAACATAAAAGAGGAGATGTAACTAGAGCGATATTAGAAGGAATAACTTTTGGTTTGAAAGATACCTTGGAAATAATTAAAGATATGAATATTGATATAAGAAGTGTTAGAGTAAGTGGCGGTGGAGCTAAAAGTGAATTTTGGCAACAGATAATTGCGAACATTTTTGAAGTGGATGTAGATGTAGTGAACTCAACTGAAGGGCCAGCTTATGGTGCAGGGATACTTGCTATGGTAGGAGATGGAATATATAAAGATGTGAATACGGCATGTTCCAGTTTAGTAAAGGTTATGAGCTCAAAAACTCCAAATAAAATAGTAGAAAGTAAATATAGAGAAAAATATGAATTATTTAAAAAGTTATATCCAATACTAAATAATAATTAATTAAAAATTTTAAGGTAATATATCTAGTATATATTACTTTTTTTTTATATTTAAAAATTATAAGTTTAAAAAAATGATAAAATGTTGTTTTTTAGAAGTAAATATATTATTATTAAATATACTAGTATGGATATGGAGGAGTTTTTAAATGAAAAAAAGATTATTATTACTATCATTAATGGTAGTTATGGGGAATCTAAGTATGGGAGAAAATTTTAAAGAAGGGACATACTTAGGAAGTGCAAATGGATATAAAGGTGAGATAAAAGTAGAGGTAAAGCTCTCTAAAGATAAAATAGAGGATGTAAAAGTAATTTCAAATACAGATACACCAATAATATCAGAGGCACCTGCAAATATTATTCCTAAAAAAGTTTTGCAGACACAAGGACTTGGAGTAGATACAGTTGCTGGTGCAACAGGTACAAGTAGAGGGATTGTTGCAGCTATAAATAATGCAATAAAATCATCGGGGTATAAAAAAGACTTAAGAAGAGTGAAAGAGGTAAAAGAAAAATTTACTGATAAAGTGATAGAACATAAAGAGGATGTTGTTGTTATTGGAGCTGGTGGAGCTGGTTTAATTGCAGCGATAGAAGCAAAACTAAATGGAGCTAATGTTACTGTTATAGAGAAAATGGCTTTTCCTGGAGGAAATACACTTATTTCAGGAGCGGAGTATGCAGCACCAGAGAACTGGGTACAAAAGAAAGAGGGATTAAAGGATAGTAAAGATCAATTTTTTAATGACACAATGAAGGGTGGGGATAACGAAAGTAATCCTAATCTTGTAAGAGTTTTAGCTGATAATGCATTAAATGGAGCTGTGTGGTTAAAAGATTATGTAAATGTTGTATTTGAAGATAGACAGATGTTTTTTGGTGGACATTCAGTTAAAAGAAGTTTAGTTCCAAATGGAGCAAGTGGAGTAGAGGTTATTGGAAAATTAATGACAAAAGCAAAAGAGTTAGGAATTCCAGTTTATTTAGAGATGAATGCAGTGGAATTAATAACAGAAGGAAATAGAGTTGTTGGAGTAAAAGCTTTAACACCAACAGAGACACATAACTTTATGGGAAAAAATGGAGTAATTATAGCAAGTGGTGGATTTGGTTCAAATATAGAGATGAGAAAAAAACATGATCCAAGAATGGATGAAAAAATTCTTTCTACTAATACGACTGGAATAACTGGTGATGGAATTGTAATGGGAGAAAAAGTTGGAGCAGCGACAACGGACATGGAGTTCATTCAAACTTATCCTGTTTGTGATCCAGAAAATGGGGCGCTTCTTTACACAGGAGATGTAAGATTAGCCGGAAGTGCAATTTTAGTTAATAAAGAGGGGAAACGTTTTGTTGAGGAGTTGGATAGAAGAGATGTGATATCTTTTGCTATAACAAAACAAACTGGTGGAGTAGGATATCTGTTCTGGGATCAAGCTCAACTGGATAAAACAGAAGTAGCAATTCATCATAAAGGAGAATATGAAGCACTACTAAGAAGGGGAATCCTAGTAAAGGCAGATACTATTGATGAAGCAGCTAAACATTTTGGAATAAATGCAAAAGAATTGAAAACTACTGTTGAAAAATATAATGAATATGCTAAAAATGGAAAGGATTTAGAGTTTAATAAAAGAGGGGGACTTGTAGCTTTTACAGAGGGTCCATATTATATTCTAAAAAATACTCCAGCAATTCATCATACAATGGGGGGATTAGTAATTGACTCAAAAGGTAGAGTTTTAGATAAAAATGGAGATCCAATAGAGGGGTTATTTGCAGCTGGAGAGGTTACAGGAGATATCCATGGAAAAAATCGTTTAGGAAGTAATGCTATTACAGATATTACAGTATTTGGAAAAATCTCAGGAGAAAGCGCAGCTAAAAATTTACAAAAAGTGAATTAAAAAAGCTACTAAAGATTAAAAAATAAACAAAATAAATAATACAAAAACATTGTGTTGACGTATAAGTCAAAAATCAGATAAAATTGAACAAAGCAAAAATAAAATAGTACGAGGGGAGTAGTATGGAAATATTATATTTTGTAGTTTGTCTTGGGGCATCAATTTTAGGAGCTATAAGTGGAATTGGAGGAGGAGTTATTATTAAACCAATTCTTGATGCTTTGGGAACAATGCAGGTATCGACAATTAGCTTTTTATCAGGATGTACTGTACTTGGAATGACAACAATGACATTATATCGTAATAGTAAAGCTGGGGTAAGGCCTGAGAAAAAAAGAGGAACACCTTTAGCTATTGGGGCAGCTATTGGAGGTCTTTTAGGAAAGCAGTTGTTTGATTGGGTGAGAGTTGTAAGTGGAGATCCAAATATGGCTGGAGCGGTTCAATCTTTTGTTTTAGCAGCAGTTACAGTTGGTGTATTAATATTCACTATTCAAAAATCTAAAATTACACCTTTTAATATAGAAAATACAACAGTATCTCTAGGAATTGGATTTCTTTTAGGAGCATTATCTGCATTTTTAGGTATTGGAGGAGGACCAATTAACTTAATGATTTTATATCTATGTTTTGGTTTAAACTCAAAAGAGGCAGCAATAAACTCTATCTACATAATATTGTTTTCACAGGGAGTAAGTGTAGCTCAAACAATTTTTAAAGGGATACCTGAATTTGTTTGGCTAGCATTTGTAATGATGGTTGCAGGAGGAGTAATAGGAGGTACAGTTGGTCCTATAATTTCAAAAAAACTTTCATTAAAAGGTGTGGACAAAATATATTTATGTATGGTTGTAGGAATAATTTTGATTAGTATTTATAACGGAATGAGTTATCTAGGAGTTTTATAAGTATTAAAAATAAAAACAAAAACAATGAGTTAGGAGAGAGAAAATGAGTATTTGTGCAAAATGTATGACAAGAGGTTGTTTATCAAAAGATCAAGAGAAAATGCCAAAGGTATTTTGCCCTAGTAGAAATGAAGAGATGCAAAATAGAGCAAAAGATTTACATGTAGGAGATGATTTAACAATTGCAGTTCAGTCAGCACTTGTTGAAGCAGAAGGAAATACAAACTGGACTCGTGTACAAGAAACTATAGCTTTTGCAAAAAAATGTGGATATGAGCGTATAGGATTAGCTTTCTGCACAGGTCTTCACGAAGAAGCTAAAACTTTCGTAAAGATATTAGAGCATCACGGATTAAAAGTAGTTTCTGTAATTTGTAAAAATGGAGCTATCTTAAAAGGATTTTTAGGAATACCTCAAGAGGAAAAAGAAACTTACGTAAAAAATGATATTATGTGTAATCCTATTGGACAAGCTTTACATTTAAATGAAGAGCAAACAGATTTAAATATTTTATTTGGTCTTTGTGTAGGACACGACACATTATTTATAAAACATTCAGAAGCACCAGTGACTGTATTTGCAGTAAAAGATAGAGTGTTATGTCATAATCCAGTGGCAGCGATATATCAAGCAGATGCATACTATAAGAAAAAACTATTCTAATATAAATAAGGTATCTTGAAATTATCAAGATACCTTTTAATTTATAAAATAATATTATTTTTTTCTTTTTTTCTCATAGTGATGAACGATTAAGTATGAAATTATTGAGAAAATAACTGGTCCAATAATAAATTCATCATATACACCAGGAATATTTATTCCAAAAATTCCAACATCTGAGCCATTTAAATCCATAACTGAGAATATATTTGCAAAAGTAACAACTAAAGTTACTACCCATCCAGCAAAAATACCAAAACTTTTATTTTTTGATAAAACTTGGAAAGGTTTTTCAATACTATCATTATTTAAGAATCTAATATAAGCGTATGAGATAAAAATATATGGTAATGTCATAGCAATGTTAGTCATTCCTTGTAAAGTTGCAAAGAATTTAGATGCTCCAGATCCACCGAAAGCTACAAGTGCAATCATAACAACAACGAAAACAGCTTGCATAGTTAAAGCTTTTTTAGGCGTTCTAGTAACAGGGTCATCAGATCCAATTCCATATGGCCATAACTCTTCAGGTGTTCCATCAATCATCTGTTTTAATGGTGCATAAACTAGTGTAAAGAAGGCACCAACATATGCAAAGAACATTCCAAATCCAGCAAATCTAGCGAATAAAACTTTTAAGATTTCAGGGTTACTCATATTAAATATTTTTCCAATAGTAAGTCCAAGTTGTCCAACAATAACATAAGTAACAGTTGCATAGTTAACAATTGCTTCACCATTTACATCAGTAGCTCCCATAATATCAGCCCAGTTTGTAAATGTTCCAACTAAAAATACTCCAATAGCATATCCAATAGAGATAATTGCTCCAGCAAAAGTTAATCCACCAATATATGATTTTTTATCTTTTACATTATCAACTAACCCACCAGATGCTTCCATTCCACCAAAAGCAAAGATTGAATAAACTAGAAATCCTAATGAAGCAACAGGAGTTGCAAAGTTAGGATTAGGTGAAGTAAATAGATTAAAGCTAGTTTCTCCAAAAGTCAATCCTTTAGTTAAAAGAACTAAAATTCCTCCAATAAATAGAAGAATATTTAAAGCTATAACAGCAATTCCACCGATTGATGCAACCTTTGAAATTCCTTTAATACCCTTTATAGCCACATAAGTAGTGTAAATCATGAATATAATTCCAATAATTCCGAAAAACTGAGATGATTTTAATCCTGTCCATGCCATAACGTTAGCATCTGTAAAAATATTTTTACCAAAGATACCAAATGATAGAGGAATCCACATATTAGTTGCTTTTCCAACCATCCATACAACATAAGATATCCACCACATGAAAATTCCAGTGAATGCCCATTTAATACCCACAGATTTTTCCATCCAAGTGTATATTCCACCATGGTCATCTTTAAAAGCTTGTGCCATCTCTGCAATAATTAGAGAGAATGGAATAAAGTATAAAATTGCTGATAAGAGGAAATAAGGTATCGCAGAGTATCCCATATTGAAAAAGGATAATGCGATGTTAGCAAATCCATAAACCGATGTAAAAATCATCAATGCAAGAGCTGTCATTCCCATTTTGTTCTGATCTGTTTTTGTATGATTACTCATAAATGTCCTCCTTGAAATAATAAAGTGATATATTATTTTAGCATTGAAAAATATTAGGTGTCAAACAAGTCAGGAATGTAGAGGGATTATAGAGATAAAAGTTCTGATATGGTTAAAAAGTGACATTTTTAGGTTTGCTATGATATAATATACCATTATGAAGATACGTGAATTTTTAAAAAGAAAAGATGTAGAGTTATCAGGAAAAAAATATTTTGTAGATGCATTAGGAGCTATGGCTCTAGGGATGTTTTCAACTTTAATAACAGGATCAATTTTAAATATGCTAGGTCAACAATTAAATATAAAATTTCTAACAGAGATTATATGGCCTATTGCTAGAGATATTACTGGAGCTGGAATAGGAGTAGCTATAGCATATAGTTTAAAAGCACCTCCTTTAGTTTTGTTTTCATCGACTTTTACAGGCATGGTTGGATACTCTTTAGGTGGACCTGTTGGTGCTTATGTAGCATCACTTATTGGAGTAGAATTTGGAAAAATTATTTCAAAAGAGACAAAATTAGATATAGTTTTAACGCCAGCAGTGACAATTTTAATAGGAGGATTAGTAGGAACAAGTGTTGGACCAATTTTAGGAAAATTAATGACTGGAATAGGATTTTTAGTTATGGAATCAACAGAGTTACACCCATTTTTTATGGGAATATTGATATCTGTATTTATGGGGATGGCCTTAACTTTACCAATTAGTAGTGCTGCTATAGCAATGATGTTGAAGCTAGAAGGACTCGCAGCTGGAGCAGCAACACTGGGGTGTTGTACTCAAATGGTTGGCTTTGCAGTAACAAGTTTTAAAGAAAACGGTTGGGGAGGATTAGTAGCTCAAGGGTTAGGAACGTCAATGCTTCAATTTTCAAATATAGTTAAAAATTGGAGGATTTGGATTCCGCAAATATTAGCATCAATTATTTTAAGCCCACTTGTAACAATAGTTTTTAAAATGGAAAATAGTTTTGCAGGAGCAGGAATGGGAACTAGTGGATTAGTAGGAGTACTCGAAAGTTATATAACTATGAATAAAATTGGAAGAGGAGGAGTGGAAACTATTATTTTGATAATCACTCTTTATATTTTACTTCCAGGTGTGGTAACATACTTGATATCAATTTTTCTTAGAAAAAGAGAGTTTATAAAAGATGGGGATATGAAAATAGAAAATTAGAATAAAGGGGAGTGATAAGATGCTAGGAGTAATAGTTAATACCTTAGCTGTAATTATTGGTAGTTTTATAGGTTTAATTTTTAAAAGTAAAATTTCAGAAAAATTTACTAACTCTATTATGATAGGAATTGGGTTATGTACTCTATCAATAGGAATTTCTGGAACTTTAAAAGGTGAAAATCCATTGGTTTTAATAGGATCAATTATACTAGGGGTGATTATAGGAGAGGGAATTGATTTAAATAAAAAAATTCAAAATCTAGGAGAATATTTTGAAAGAAAAGTAAAAAAAGATGAAAATTCTAAAGTTTCAGTAACTCAGGGATTTGTTACTGGAAGTCTTTTGTTTTGTATAGGAGCTATGACTATTGTTGGTTCGTTGAATGCAGGATTAACTGGAGATAATCAAATGTTATATACAAAATCATTTTTAGATTTAATATCATCGACAATGTTAGCAGCAACACTTGGAATAGGAGTATTATTCTCTTCGATATTTGTTTTTATTTTTCAAGGGTTATTGGTAGGTTTAGCACAATACTTAGAACCAATTCTGACACAAAATACAATATCAGAAATAACAAGTGTAGGATCACTATTAATAATAGCGTTAGGGTTAAATATAATTGGAATAACAAAAATAAAAGTTGCAAATTATCTTCCTGCAATATTAATTGTTCCAATACTAACATTTTTTATAAAAGTTATAGGATTATAAATTAAAAAACTTTATCTATAAAAATTTAGATAAAGTTTTTTTTATACTTTAAAATAAAAAAAAGTTTTAAAAAATAAAAAAATAAAAAAATATTTGCAAAAAATAAAATAAAGATGTATAATCTTTTTAAATTTTTAATAGGGGGTAAAAAGAATGGTCCTATATATTTTAAAAAGAATTTTAACAACAATTTTTACACTTTTCTTAGTTATCACATTGACATTTTTTTTAATGAGACTCATGCCCGGAGGCCCTTTTGATGGGGAAAAGAATATACCTCCAAAAATCAAAGTAAAATTAGAAGAAAAATTTGGACTAGATAAACCTTTAGGTGAGCAATATATAGCTTATATAAAAGATTTATCAAAGGGAGATTTAGGACCTAGTATGAAAAGAGAGGGCCGAACAGTAAATTGGATAATAGGTTATTCATTTCCAACATCTGCAAAATTAGGTTTAGTCGCAGTGGTATTATCCCTAACTATTGGAATATCCTTAGGAATCTTAGCAGCACTGAATTTTAATAAATGGCCAGATTCTGTTTGCATGTTATTTTCCACATTTGGTGTAACTATTCCAAGTTTTGTAATAGGAGTTTTCTTAATGTATATTTTTGGAGTAAAACTAAAACTGTTTCCAATTGTTGGACTTAAAAGTTGGCAGTCCTATATTTTACCAAGTGTCGCTTTATCAGGTTATTCAATAGCTTTTATAGCAAGACTAACTAGGTCAAAGTTAATTGAGGTTATGAAATCAGATTATATAAGGACAGCAAGAGCAAAAGGGCTAAGCAGGGGAAGAATAATTATAAGACACGCTTTAAGAAACACTCTTATTCCAATAGTAACATATCTAGGCCCATTAGTGGCAGGGGTATTAACTGGAAGTTTTGTTATTGAAAAAATATTTGCAATTCCAGGTTTAGGAAGTGAATTCGTAACAACGATAACAAATAGAGATTACACAGTTATTTTAGGAGTAACAATATTTTATAGTGCATTTTTAATGATTTGTAACCTTATTGTAGATCTACTTTATGTGGTTATTGATCCAAGAATTAAACTTGATAAATAGGGAGGAAGTATGGCTTACAAAAATATAGAAGTAGATTTTGCTAATTTTAGAGAAGAGATATTTTCTTCTAAAGTTGTAAAATATACCAATGTGGAAAATAAAGAGGAAAGTTCAGAACTAGACTTTACATTTGCTAGTGAAAATGAAAAAGTGAAAGAAGAAATAACTAGAAAAAGTTTTACTTTCGCTGAAGATGCTTGGAGAAAATTAAAACAAAATAAACTTTCAATAGTAGGATTAATATTTATTATACTGATAACAACTCTGGCTGTGGTAGTTCCAATTTTTTCAAAATATAGTATCTTTGAAACTAACTTAAGCATGACAAATAGATTTCCAAGTGCAGCTCATTGGTTTGGAACTGATCAACTAGGAAGAGATATTTTTGTGAGAGTTATGTATGGAGCACGTTACTCTTTAGCAATTGCATTTATAGCCTCTTTTTTAAATCTAATAATTGGGATTTTATATGGAGGAGTATCAGGGTATTTTGGAGCAAGAGTTGATACCTTTATGATGAGAGTTGTAGATATCATCTACTCTATTCCAATGACAATATATGTAATCCTGATTATGGTTACTTTTGAAAAAGGTGGATTTTTAAATATAGTTTTAGCACTAGCACTATCATACTGGATTGGAATGGCAAGAATAGTGAGAGGTGAGATTTTACAATTAAAACAACAAGAGTATATTTTAGCTGCTAGAACACTTGGAGCTTCAAATAGAAGAATACTTTTCAAGCATCTTTTACCAAATAGTATGAGTTCGATAATAGTTACATTAACTTTACAAATACCATCAGCAATTTTTACAGAAGCATTTTTAAGTTTTATAGGTTTAGGAATTACTCCACCAGCAGCTTCTTGGGGAACGCTAGCAAATGATGCATTAGGTGGATTTAGATTATATCCATATCAATTAGTATTTCCAACTTTAGCGATATGTTTAACAATATTGGCATTTAATCTATTAGGGGATGGATTAAGAGATGCATTAGATCCTAAGGTAAGGGGGTAGTTATGGAAAAATTATTAGAAGTAAAAAATTTAAGAACATCTTTTGATACACATCATGGAGAGGTACAATCAGTTAGGGGAGTGACCTTTGACCTTTTAAAGGGAGAGGTTTTAGGAGTAGTAGGGGAGTCAGGAAGTGGAAAAAGTATTACTATGATGAGTATAATGAAACTTCTTGAAGAGAATGGAAAAATAAAAGAGGGCGAAATAGTTTTTAAAGGGCAAAGAATTGATAATATAAATGAGAAGCAGATGAATAAAATTAGAGGAAATACAATGTCAATGATATTTCAAGATCCTATGACATCATTAAACCTTTTGATTCCTATAGGAAAGCAGATAATGGAAACACTTATTGTTCATAAAGGAATGAGCAATAGCGAGGCTTTTGAAAAAGCTGTGGAACTTTTAGATGCGGTGGGGATTCCTATGGGAAGAGCTAGAATGAATCAGTATCCACATGAGTTTTCAGGTGGAATGAGACAAAGAGTCATGATTGCTATGGCACTAGCTTGTAGTCCAGAGTTACTTATAGCAGATGAACCAACAACAGCATTAGATGTAACAATACAAGCGCAAATTTTAGATTTAATGAGAAAGATAAAACAAACAATAAATACATCGATAATTTTGATAACTCATGATTTAGGTGTAGTAGCAGAGATGTGTGATCGTGTAAATGTTATGTATGGTGGAGTAATTGTAGAGCAAGGTTTGACAAGGGATATATTTTATAATACAAAACATCCATATACAGCAGGGCTTTTAAAAAGTGTACCAAATCCTGAAAGATTGGGAAAAGAGCCACTTAAACCAATAATGGGAACACCACCAGATCTTTTAAATCCTCCAAAAGGGTGTCCATTTTATCAGAGATGTGATTTTGCAATGAGAGCATGTAAGGAGAATATGCCACCACTTTTTAAAATTGATGAGAATCACAAATCAGCTTGTTGGTTAAATCATAAGGATGCACCTAAAGTAAGTATAAGGTAAGGAGGAGAGATGGGAGAAAATTTACTTGAAATAAAAGGCCTTTGTAAACATTTTAACTTAAAGAAAAGTATATTTGAAAAAAATAAAAAAGTTTTACATGCAGTTGATGATGTGACACTAGAGATAAAAAAAGGAGAAACACTTGGATTAGTAGGGGAATCTGGATGTGGAAAGACAACTTTAGGTAGGACAGTTGTAAGATTATATGAACCTACTTCTGGTGAGATAGTGTATGATAATAAAAATATAACTAACTTAAATTTTCAAGAGATGAAAAGTTTTAGAAGAAAGATTCAAATGATATTTCAAGATCCATATGCCTCTTTAAATCCGAGACAAACTATTGGAGATATAATAAAAGAACCAATGGAGATTCATAATTTATATGAAGAGAAAAATAGAGATAAAAAAGTTTTAGAGATACTAGAATTAGTGGGGCTAAACTCTTCACATATGAGTAGATATCCTCACGAGTTTTCAGGAGGACAAAGACAAAGAGTTGGAATAGCTAGAGCACTAGCTTGTGATCCGGAATTTATAGTTTGTGATGAACCAATATCAGCTTTAGATGTTTCAATTCAAGCTCAAATAATAAATACTTTAGAAGACTTACAAAAGAAATTAGGATTAACTTATCTTTTTATAGCTCATGATCTATCTATGGTAAAACATATTTCTGATAGAGTTGGAATAATGTATTTAGGAAAGTTAGTTGAGCTTTCAACAAGTGATGAAATTTATAATAATCCATTACATCCTTATACTGAAGCACTATTATCAGCTATACCAATACCAGATCCAGATATATCATCAAAAAAAGAAAGAATAATTTTAGAGGGAGATATACCAACTCCAATAAATCCAAAGGGTGGTTGCAGATTTAAAAGCAGATGTCCAAAAGCATTTAAAAAATGTGAAGAGATAGAACCTAAATTAATAGAGGTAAGAAAAAATCATAAAGTTGCATGTCATTTATATACTAATATCTAAAAGGAGGAGTTTATGTTCGGGAGATTAAATGGAAAGAGTTTAGCAATAGCATCAGCGGTTTTATTTTTAGTTGCATGTGGTGGAAAAGATGAAGAGAAAAAAGCACAAGCTTCAGTAGAAAGTAAGAAAAATTCAATATCTTATAATTTAGGAACTGATCCAAGAACAATAGATCCACAGTTAAATACAGCAGTAGATGGTTCAATTGTTTCATCTAACATATTCGAAGGGCTTTTCATGGAAGGGGATGATGGGAAGTTAGTTCCAGCAGCAGCAGAAAGTGTTGAAGTATCTCCTGACGGTAAGGTATATACTTTTAAACTGAAAGAGAATGGAAAATGGTCTGATGGAAAACCAGTAAAGGCACAGGATTTTGTTTACTCTTGGAAAAGAGGATTAACACCAGATACAGGAATGGAATACGCTTACATGCTATTTTATTTAAAAAATGGTGAAAAATTTTATAATGGAGAGGTTACAGAAGAGGAGATTGGAGTAAAAGCAATAGATGATAAAACTTTAGAGGTAAGTTTAGAGAATGCTACACCATATTTTTTATCTTTAACATCTCTACCATCATACTTTCCACTTAGAGAGGATGTTGTAAAAGATAATCCAGCATGGGCAATAGATGCTAAAACTTATATAGGAAATGGACCATTTAAAATTAAATCATGGAATCCTAAAGAAAATATATTATTAGTTCCAAATGAAAATTACTGGGGAAAAAATGATGTGAAATTGGATGAATTAAGATTTGATATAATTGTAGATGATAAAACTTATTTAAATGCTTTTAAAGCTGGAGAAGTTGATATTATAGATGCACCACCAGCTAGTGAGATACCATCTCTTTTAGCTAGTGGAGAGGGAAAAATATATCCATATTTAGGAACATATTTTTATGTTGTAAATGTGTCTGGAAATAATAGTAATCCAGAAGTAGTAAAGTTTTTAGGAAATCCAAAAGTGAGAAAAGCACTAGCATTAGGTTTAAATAAAAAACTTATTGTTGAAGAGGTTACAAAAGGTGGACAACTTCCAGCTAGAAGTTTTGTTTCAGAGGGGATAGTTGCTACAGATGGAAAAAACTTTACAGAGAATAGTGCATATTTACCTGGAGAGGGAGATGTTGAATTAGCTAAGAAGTTGATGGCAGAAGCTGGATATACAACACCAGAATCGATTCCTAAATTAACATTTACATTTAATACTGGAGATGGACATGCAATGGTGGCTCAAGCAGTTCAAGATATGTGGAAGAAAAACTTAGGTGTAGATGTAGATTTAAAAAATGAAGAGTGGGCAGTATTCCAAACAACTAGAAATAATAAAAACTATGATATAGCAAGACATGGTTGGATAGCTGATTATAACGATCCGATGAACTTCTTAGACCTTTGGGTAACTGGAGGAGGAAACAATGTTTCAGGATACTCTAATCCAGAGTATGATAATTTAATTAAGGAAGCTCAGAAGGAGAATGACCCAGAAAAGAGAACAGCACTACTTCATAAAGCTGAAAATATTCTAATGGATGATATGCCAATAATTCCACTTTATTATTATACAAGTGTTGTTGTTGCCAATCCAAAAGTAAAAGGATGGGTAAAATCACCTTTAGGAGGATATCATTTTAAAAAGGCTTATGTAGAAAATTAATAAATAATTTATAAAAGACTTCATCTATAATTAAGGTGAGGTCTTTTTTAATGAAATATTTAAATGAAAATATATAAAGATAGCGAATAAAATAAAAAAAGGGAATGGAGGAAATGTATGTTTAAAAATAAGGATATAACAATAGGGTCTTTACTTGTGGCTCTTGGAATAGTTTATGGCGATATAGGAACCTCCCCTCTTTACGTTATGCAGGCTATTCTTTATACTAATAATAGTATCGCAACTAGAGAATTGGTCTTAGGTGGAGTTTCTCTAGTATTTTGGACACTGACGTTACAAACAACAATAAAGTATGTGGTGTTGACTTTGCAAGCTGATAATAATGGAGAGGGAGGAATTCTTGCACTTTACGCACTTGTAAAGAGATATTTTAAGTGGCTTATAGTTCCGGCAATAATTGGAGTTGCAGCAATTTTAGCTGATGGAATATTGACTCCACCTATATCTGTAAGTTCAGCTATAGAGGGTTTGAATCTAATAGTTTTTCTAAAAGAGGATATAACTGTGATGATAGTGCTTATAATTATTTTATTACTATTTTCAGCTCAGAAATTTGGTACAGAAAAAATAGGGAAAATTTTTGGCCCAATTATGTTTGTATGGTTTTCCATGATTGGATTTTTTGGAATAGTTCAATTGGTACAAAATCCGAGAATACTAGAGGGATTAAATCCATATTATGCTTTTAAATTATTAGCCAATGGAAACGTTCCATATATATTAGGTGCAGTATTTCTTTGTACAACAGGAGCAGAAGCACTGTACTCAGACCTTGGACACTGTGGGAGAATAAATATATATTATAGTTGGATTTTTGTAAAAATAACGCTACTTTTAAGTTATTTTGGTCAAGGAGCATATCTTCTTTCAAGAGAGGGGCATTCTTTTGTAAATAGTCCATTTTTCTTAATAATGCCCAAATGGTTTATAATACCGGGAGTTATAATAGCAACACTAGCAGCTATTATAGCCAGTCAAGCTTTAATATCAGGGTCATTTACTTTAATATCTGAAGCTATAAAGTTAAATATTTTTCCTAAGTTAGCTATAAGATACCCAACAAAAGAGAAGGGACAAGTATATATAGGAACTGTAAATAAAGCTCTTTGTATTGGGTGTGTAGGAATAATTTTAATTTTTAAGCAATCACAGAATATGCAAGCTGCATATGGACTTTCTATTACAATAACAATGCTTATGACAACTTTACTTTTATCTCAGTATATAAGATTTGTAAAAAATCAAAAAAAACTTTGGATTGTTGTTTTACTAGTTTTCGGAACTATTGAATTATCATTTTTATATGCAAACAGTTTTAAAATATTAAGTGGTGGATATGTAACTTTATTAATTACTGCTGCTTTAGCATTTGTAATGTATGTTTGGCAATATAGTTTTGAAATTAAGAAAAGATATCTTAAATTTGTAAGTTTAACTGATTATAAAGAAAATTTTAATATATTAAAAAATGATAGTGAATTACCACTTTATGCAGGAAATGTAGTTTATCTAACTAAATCTAAATTATGGAATCAAGTGGAACCAAAAGTTATATACTCAATATTTAATAATGATCCAAAGAAAGCTGATAACTATTGGTTTATAAATATAAATGTAACTGATGATCCATATACGAGGGAATATATTTTTAACAAAATAGAAGAGAATAGAATATTTGTGATAGATTTTAACTTAGGGTTTAGAGTGTCTCAAGGAATAAATACAATGATGTTTCAAGTGATTCGTGATTTAATAAAATCAGGAGAGGTTGTATTTAAACCTAGAAATTATATGATAGACTATGAGAATTTGAAGGGAATAGGAAACTTTAAATTTATAATAATTGAAGAAGTACTGGCTTTAGAAAATGACTTCTCAACATGGGACAGTTTTATAATTTCAACACAACTATTTATAAAGAAATTTACTGTTTCTCCTCAAAAATGGTATGGAATAGACACCAGTGTAGTTGATGTTGAAAAAGTTCCAATTCTATTTAGTAGAGGTTTACCTGATGAAACTTTAAAAAGAATAAAGTAATAAAAAAGGTCGTAACTATACGACCTTTTCTTTTTCTATGCTTTTAAATAGTTATATTCTTTCATTACTTTTTTAACATAGTTTTGAGTTTCTTTAAATGGTGGAATACCATTATACTTTTTAACATTTCCAATTCCAGCATTATAAGATGCTAGAGCTAATTTCAAATTATTATTTTGCTGTTCTAAACACCAAGCAATATATTTTGTTCCACCTTTTATATTAGCATTCATGTCGTTAGGATTAACTTTCATAAGTTTTGCTGTTTTAGGCATAAGTTGCATTAATCCTCTTGCACCAGCAGTAGAAATAGTACTATGTTTAAAGTCACTTTCAACTTTTATTATAGCAGCAATTAATTCTGGTTCAACATCATGCTTTTCTGAATTCTCAATAATACTTTTATATATATTAGTAGCAGTTTTCTCAGTAGTGGTATTTTTCTTTACGTAATCTTTTATTTTATCTGAAGAGTTGTTTTCCTGAGAGAAAACGCAGATTGTTAAAATAAAAAATAGCGCAACAAATTTAAATATTAACTTCAATAAACCTCACCTCTTGTAAAAAATATCACATAGTTATTATAGCATAAAAACCAATAAAATAAAAGGAAACCGTGGGTCAACTAAAGTGTTTGACTACGATTTCCATGGCTACTTGGTTATTTGTAGATTAAAATTTTTTTTATTTTTTTTGTAATCTTAAGCTTTCTAAATGTAAATTTTCTTTTAAGCTTTTTGTTTTTTCCTCTTTTTGTTTCATTAAATCTTTAATTAAAAGACTTTTTAAATCCATAAAAACACCCCCAATTATAACTCCCTTAATAAAATATATACTATATATTTATTAATAAATCAATATATTCTACATAAATATACAAAAAAAGGTTTGTAAATCTTTTTTTTGAGATAAAAAAATCTTATTAACATTAAATTTACTATAACTTAATTTTGCTTTAACATCTTTTTGATAAAATAGATATATTTATATAATATTAGGGAGGAGATTAAAGATGATATTTAAGGGAAGTTTTGATAATAATAAAACAATTGAAAAATTAGAGTATAAATTTATGGTAACAAATGATATCAATAGAATATCTTTAAACTTAAATAAAGGACCTTTTGAACACGTAATCATATCATTGGAAGATAGTGAAGGAAGAACTAGAATACTAACATCTTTTAAGACTAATAAGAAAAAATATTATTTAACAACACACTGGGAAAGTACTTCAAATTGTTGTATTCCAGGGGAGTTACCAGAAGGTGAATGGAAACTAAAACTATTAAAGAACTATGGTGTAGATGATGAGTTTGAGCTAGAGATAAAAATTGAAAATGGAAATCTTATAAAAAAAGAAAATATGAAGAAGATAACTTTAAAAGAAACTTATTTGGATACCAAAGAGTGGTATGCAGGAGAACTCCATAATCATACAAATATATCTGATGGTAGGCTGTCTCTTATAGACATAAAAAAAGAAATAATAAAAAAATTAGCCAAAATGAGAGCATATTGTAAGGATAGTTATTTAAAAGAAAAAATGGATGAAAAGATAGAAGAATTTATTAATGGAAAAGCTATATTTGTAAAAGGGGATAGATTTACACAAGGTTATAATAAAGTACTTGAGTCTATGGATGCATATGATGCAAAAGATGTAGAAAATGTAAGAGAATCTGATGTGATGAGTTTTTTATGGCGTGATTATGTGAAAATAATATCGTTAGGAGACAAACAAATCGAACTTCCTAATGGAGAAAAATATAATGGAACATATAAGGCAGGTGGAAAATATTGGGATGTTCTTATAGATAGCGAAGGAGAATATTATATTGGGAGTCAGCTGTTATTGCCTTTTGATAGATTTGATGTGGAAACTGGTGATACAAATGTTTATGAAGAGTTTAATGAAGAGTGTAGGAAAGAAAAACAAGCAAGAAGAGAATTTTATGAATCTGTTATCAATGATGTTCAAGATACATTTGGTTTATCAAAATCACAAGCAAAAGTGTTGTTAAAATATGCAGGAACTGTAACAGCATTATTAAAAACAGTACAATTAGGAAAAGCTGGAATTTCAGGACAAGAATTACAAGCAATTGCGAGAAAAACAAGTTATGATGGTGTGCATTCTGTTTCTAAAAATGTATCAAGTGTATTTAAAGGTGCGAGGTTAGATGTGTTTCAAGATGCTGCAGAAACATTGCAATATTTGGATTACTTATTAGGAGGACAAGATGAAAGAGAAAAGCGTGTAAAACAGTCTAAAGACAAAATAACTTTGGGAGATATTGGACGTGTAATTGATAAAAGGAAGAATAAAGGAAGTGTTTCTAAAAATGATGATAAAGTTAAGGAGTAATTATAAAATAGAAATCATAGTAAGTTATGTTTTGGAAAGGATTAAAATATGAAAAATAAAAGATTATGGATAACACCAAGTAATGACTTAGAAGCAAAGACAATAATTGAAATGTTAGAAAGAAATGAAGAAGAATATTTAGTAACAGGACAAGCATGGGGAGCTTCTTGGGAAAATTTAGAAGAAGAAATAAAAAAATCAATAGAAGAAGCAAAAGAAAATGGAAAAGAAATATATGGAGTTGAATTACAAGGAGATTCAAAAGGTGCAATAAATGTAGACCACCATATATATGGTGAAGATGATAGAAGTAATCCGAATTCTTCAATTGAACAAGTTGGAAAAATATTAGGTGTAGATTTAAGTATTGATGAACAATTTGTTGCTGCAAATGATAAAGGTTTTATTCCAGCTATGGAAAAATTAGCAGCTGAGCTTGGATTAAGTGCAGAAGATTCACAAGAAATTATTGCAAACATAAGAATGA
>OGWY01000890.1_pt1 | contig 24392 bp, 19 predicted proteins | sample 1576121 | NCBI WGS metagenome assembly OGWY01 (sample SAMEA3541543, study PRJEB24748) | human gut metagenome | biome: human gut; feature: human-associated habitat; material: faeces | place: China | collected 2012 | reverse complement strand
GATGGTTCCGTTAACCTCGTTGGGTAATGCATCCTATACAACCGGTCCGGGCAGTATTAAACGTTTCAATATGTTTACTACTGCAGTTATTCTCGGTTCGGCGGCACAGGGGTACAGTTCCGGCCAGGCTATGGAGATTATGGAACAGATAGCGCGCGAACATTTACCGGATAATATAGGTGTTGAGTGGAGCGGACTTTCTTATCAGGAGAAGAAAGCCGGTGGGCAGACCGGACTGGTGCTGACGTTGGTATTCCTCTTCGTATTCCTGTTCCTGGCAGCACAATACGAAAGCTGGACTGTGCCTATTGCTGTATTGCCTTCCTTGCCGGTAGCTGCTTTGGGAGCTTATTTAGGGGTTGCTGTATGTGGCTTGGAAAATGATATTTATTTCCAGATTGGCTTGGTAATGTTGGTGGGACTTGCAGCAAAAAATGCTATCCTTATCGTTGAGTTTGCCAAAGTACAGGTGGATAATGGAGGAGATTTGGTGCAGTCGGCCATTCATGCCGCCCAACTCCGTTTCCGTCCTATATTGATGACTTCACTTGCCTTTGTATTGGGTATGCTTCCTATGGTTCTTGCAAGCGGACCGGGATCTGCAAGCCGTCAGGCAATAGGTACGGGAGTTTTCTTTGGAATGATTTTTGCCATTGTATTCGGCATTGTGCTTGTGCCTTTCTTCTTTGTTTTGATTTATAAGGCAAAGGAAAAAGTGCAACACAAAATCAAAAAAGATTGATGATAACATTGTAAATGAATTCTGATTACACACTTATGAAAAAAAAGAATATATATATACTTCTGTTGCTCGCCCCGGTTCTTTTTGCATCGTGCAAGGTAGGCAAAAGCTATGTCCGTCCCGAAATGGCATTGCCCGACAGTTTGATGCAACAGCAGGACAGCATCAGCATTGCCGATGAGCAGTGGCAGGCGGTTTATACCGATCACACCTTACGCAGTTTGATAGCCCGTGCGCTGGAGTATAACAAGGATATGCTCATAGCTGCGGCCCGTGTAAAGGAAATGGCGGCTCAGAAACGTATCAGTGTAGCCAATCTGCTGCCTCAGTTGAATGGAAAGATAGGGGCGGAACGTGAAGTTGAGAACTATGGCGGTCATAGCCGTGATGTAGGAAACAGCTATGAGGCCAAGGCACTTTTGTCGTGGGAACTTGACCTTTGGGGGAATCTGCGTTGGAAGAAAGTCGCTGCGGTTGCCGACTATCTGCAAAGTGTGGAGGCACAGCGTGCCCTGCGAATGACGATTGTTTCCGAAGTAGCGCAGGCGTATTATGAACTGGTGGCGCTTGATACCGAATTGGAGATTGTCCGTCAGACGCAGAAAGCCCGTGAGGAAGGCGTGCGTCTCGCCCGCATCCGTTTTGAAGGCGGACTGACTTCGGAGACTTCCTATCAACAGGCACAGGTGGAGTTGGCGCGTACTGCTACGCTTGTTCCGGATTTGGAACGCAAGATTTCCATAAAGGAGAATGACATCGCCTTTCTTGCCGGGGAGTTTCCTACGCGTATCGAACGTAGCCGTTTCTTACAGGAACTGGATGTACCGGAATCTTTGCCCGTAGGCTTGCCGTCCGATTTATTGGAGCGCCGTCCCGACATTCGTGCTGCAGAACAGCAACTTATAGCGGAACATGCCCGTGTAAAGGTAGCTTATACCAATATGTTTCCCCGGCTCTCATTAACCGGTCAGTTTGGATTGGAGAGTGATGTCCTGTCCAACTTTCTTCAGTCGCCTTATTCTTTGTTGAATGGTGCGGTACTGACTCCTCTTTTCAACTGGGGCAAGAACCGGGCTGCTTTGAAAGCGCAGAAAGCTTCGTTTGAAGCCGAAGTGCATAGTTATGAAAAGGCAGTATTGAATGCTTTCAAAGAAGCCAAGAATGCGATTGTGGACTTCAACAAGATAAAGGAGGTATATCAGTTGCGCCTTAAATTGGAGCGTTCTGCCAAAACGTATGTGGAACTGGCACAGTTGCAGTATATCAACGGTGTTATCAATTACATGGATGTTCTCGATGCCCAGCGTGGTTATTTTGATGCGCAAATTGGGGTCAGCAATGCCATTCGCGACGAACTGATAGCGGTGGTGAATGTATATAAAGCCTTGGGGGGCGGCTGGCAGGTAGAGAAATAAGGCTGTTTGTGGTGATAGTTAAGAGTACTCCTGACATTTGTTAAGAGTACTCTTTTTTAGTAGGTATAGCCTTGATGTACAGATGCAAGGCTATGGTGGCGACTTTATTAGACTAAGAAAAATATCATAGGCATGACGACACTTCGGTATATATTGCGAATAGATTCTTCCTGTCAACTTTTTCAATGTTTTTATCTATCTCCAATAATTTGTCTATATCGTTAGCATTAACCCCGGGCTTAATACAAATTTCCCTATTCTTTATTTCTATGATATCTTCAAATAAAGACAAATGGTTCTTGAAATATGAATACAGATTTTTGACGGTGGTACCGGCAGTTCCCCATATATCGGTAATAGTCAGGGTAGTACCGAAATACGTATTCAGTAACTGTAATATTTGAGGTCGGTTAGCAATATTGATTGCTTTCAGCCTTGGATATTTCTGACGCAGATAGTTGATGTCGTCTACAGCTCTTTTGATGGAATCTGGAGTACTATCGTACATAGGATATATACAAAAAGCAAATTCGTTAAATGTCAGTTTTTTTATTTCCAAGTTTTTGAGCACTTCCAAACAGGCTCTGTATGGGAAGAGCGTGTGAGCTATTTTATTATCCTCTAATGAGTTTGAATATCTCAACATCTGCTTCCTAAACAAATCTTGGGGTTTGATATGACCACTAAGATAATATTCGCCCAAAGGAGTAAGACTATAATTTTTCTCTGACTTTTCAATCAATCCTAACCGGTAGGTATGGCTGATATTGTTGTTGTCTATTTTAATATCGGCTATTGAAAGACATTTGGAATTCTTATCTTTATAAATTTTTATAGTCGGGTCAACCAAACTTGAGAAGAAACGTTCTGCAGCATAATCACCTATTGTTTTGAAGATACGCGCATGTCCTGTTTTTCGTTCACCGGCGCCAAAAGTGGTTGGCCTGCGAATATTATCAGGATTCGCATTTACAGTAGCGATTTGTACATATAATTCGTCGGAGAATTGTTTGATGTCGATTCCTTCTATTTGAATTATGATAGGAACATCGTCGTCTGTGCAGTCAGAGCCGATCCTGCCTGTCCTGACATATTCATTATTGAGCCTGTTAATCCAATCTTCAAGTCTGTTATCTTGGCTTCTGAGTGCTTGAATGATATTATAGACAATCTCAAACTCTTCAGAGTTTAAGATTTCTTCCGCAACAGAAGACTCCGGAATGAGAATCGGAATGATAAAATAGGCTGTTTTATCAATGCCATTTTGGGTTCTCAATGCTCTACCGCATGCTTGAACAATATCAACCAAAGATTTTTTTCTATCAATGAAATATACACTGTCAATAATGGGAACATCTACACCTTCGGTGAGGCACTTGGCATTTGATATGACAGAATATTCGGTGTTTTTGAATTTGTTAAGTATTTGAGCACGAGAGCCGGAATCTAGTTGGCAATTGATGTTATCTATAAAAAGATTATCTTCGGTGATGTGTTCATTGAATTCACGAATCACATCTGAAAGTGAAATATCATTACCGTTTTCAGCAACGAAATCCTTGGCTTTTCTAATGGAGGAGTGGAAAGATATTGTTTTTTTAATGGGGAACTCACCCATTGCTTTTGCCAGCAATATCTTTGAATATAGAATTTCAGCAGTTGTTGTCTTCTCATTGTTATCCAAGTCCCCGACAGAAATATGTTTATTCTCAGCAATGTAATTATATACTTCGCTTTCCTTTACACCGGCAACAACAATTTTGTAATCAGAAATTGTTTTATCTTTAATCGCGGCTCCAAAATTATATTGTGAGAACAACGGACCATATACATTTTCGTCATCCATAGAGAAAATAACTTTTCCATTTTCCTCAAGATGCCGTTTCAACAATGGACGGACCATCCGTTCTGTTGCAGTCATAAACAACCGTTTCTTTGAACAAATGAATTGGTCCTCCAGTGCCAATGAGAAATTGGAACGCAAACCTGCTGTTCGATGCGCTTCATCACAGATAATCAAGTCAAAAGTGTCTTTTGCGGTCTTCTGTGCTTCGGAAATCTTATCTGCAGATTGATAGGTGGAAAAGATATACCTGACCTTACCCTTTGTGTGGTCTAAGAACTTGGCAATCTCGTTGATGTTTGTAGTTACGGGTACACCCAACTGAGATACACTGATGTCAGCTTCATCATCGTCTATGTTCGATGAAACGGTATTGTCACTGCAAACGCACAAGTAAGTGAATGGAATTTTAGCTTGGTCAGCCCACGCCTCAAGTGTCTGTTTCACAAGAGAAATGCTTGGTGCCAGGAATAGAACAGTTTCAGCTTTCATTGCTTCAACAATCCATAATGAGGTTAGAGTTTTTCCTGTGCCGCAGGCTGCAATAACTTTGCCTCTGTTCTCAACTGAAAATCCTACAAGAACCTCCTTAATGATACGCTTTTGGTAATCGTATGGCTCATAAAAGACCTTGTTCTTTCCAGCATTCTCGTTGTTCACGAGATCATAAAGTTGGTCGAAGAATTCTTGATCAAGAGAATCAAAGTCTTTTGCCAGAATCTGAAGATTTTCTTCGTGTTTATCAGAGAGATTACTCACTGCAAAAGAATTGGCAACTGTACAACAATAGTCGCAATAACGGCCGTCAGACCAGAATTTGGTGAGTTCTTCGTAGGTTGGTTTAACTCTGCCGGAGCGGAATTTACACTGGTAAGCAATAGACTTTCCTTCATTTGTAATAATAAGGCCGTCAACGCCACTATCTTGGTGTTGTTTATTGCCAAGCTTAAAAGCTTTTCTGTATTTGTCAGGAATATCTGCAGATGGGTATATCTCTGCTATTTGATACATTTGTTTCTTTATGGTAAAGTACGCAAATGTAAACTCTTCAAAAACGTTACCTCTCGCTTTTGCAGTTGGCAAAGCTTCTATGGCCTTTTCCAAAGAAGGCCAATCCGAGTAGTGTTTTTTTAATAAGTTGGAGTATATCATAATCTACTTGATAATTTGAAGTTCAATTACAGATTCTCTCATTAGATTGTTATAATTTGTGTTCAGGATATGCATTTGTTGAGAAGATGAACGGATTTTGCGCGCATGATATATGTTACAAACTTTGTAGCCATATTTTTCTGCTATTTCTGCTAAAAGCAAGTCGGTTGGTACCAAAATGCCTTTATATCCGGAATTTGCAACTACAATATAACATTTTGCCTTGTTGACGAGGATTTTAGATAAATTCTTAATCATCGATTCCATGTCATCAAAATATCCTCTAATCATATCTGGAATATTTTTGTTCCAGATGTTGAAAGATGATATTAGTGAAGCTATTGTGTCCACATCTTTATTGCTGTTTGAAAATTCATGACTGAATTTAGAATTCACATGTGAGCGCAAGGCTATTGATCTAAATCGCTCAAAGTCATCGTAGGATTTGACAAAGCCTCCAATCCAAAATTCAAGTTTATACACTTCACAGTAGTCAAAACAGTTTGCATAAGGTGGCGAAAATACGCACAGTCCGATAGGCATGTCTTTTACTTTGTTAAAAGCCTCTTCAGTTATCATAGACCCCAAAATGATCTTATTCTCTTTGTCTTCGTTTGACATCCGGATGTCAGATAACATTTCGGATGCCTTGTCCAAATAGAGTCGGACCAAATCCGGTACAGCCTTGTAATTCTTTTTAAATTTTAAGCCATTGCCATCCTTAATTTTTAAGGAGCATTTGTCTATTATCGAAATAAGAGCAAGCCTAAAGAAATCTTGGACTGCATCATTGTTTATACCATCAACAAAGAAACGGATCTTGAGCAGAATATCGAGTACGTCTTCTGTAAAAGAAGTCTCTATGACACGCCCACCTTCAATCTCTACTTTGGAGTCCGGCAGAGTGAAACTTTCCAAATATTTTTTTATCAGAGCAATTTCTTTGGGTGTGTAATGATGTGTCTTGGCTTTTGCCGTTAATATCGCCATTGGATTTACATCAAACCCAATAGTCTTGTAACCACGATTTACTGATGTAAGGTTCGTTGTGCCAACACCGCAAAAAGGATCTAAAATATAATGCTCCTTTAGTGGCTTGGCTTCGTCGATGATATGTTTGACAAGTAATTCTGAATAGCCTTGTTTATAATCATACCATTTGTGTTTAGGAACAACCAAGTTAGCCTTGAAATTAACAAGACCTTCATAGTAGCTTCCGTCAACAACATTGTATTTTGATACAAGGCGTTCGATTATTCTCTGATAATCAGGAAGCTTTACGTCAAATAACTCTTGATTTATTATGGTTTTAGATTCACTTGTTCGCATTATCTGTATCGTAAAGCTTTGATAAATATTTTTTATTGAAATGGGAGTATAAATGATGAATACCCTTTGTTCTGAGATATGTTTTTGCAAAGGCGTCTATTAACGGTATTGCATCCACAAACATCTGCAATATCATTTCATTTCTATTCTCATCACTGCAACTGATGTCCTTTAGAAAGATATTATCAATGTCATAAATAAAATCTTCCTCCGTTGTATACACTTTCACAGGAATGCTATCAACCTTTTTGAAAGTATAGATAAAATCCCCATAAGGGGAGCCTTTTGCTTTTGTGTGCGCTGTTTGGCGGTAATTTTTAACTCCATCCTGAAAATACATCCTGTCAAATGTAAATCCGGATTTTAGGATTGAAAATAGCAGTGCCAGCCATGAGCATATGTCTTTGTTGTTAAATGTCAAAGACAAATACCTCATAGGTTTGAGAACCCTATATGCATTCTTAAACACTTCATATAGATTGTTCTCATAATCATATTGGCTCTTGGCTCCGTTAAATCCTTTTTTTCTATTAGCAACCGCTTCAAGTTCAAAGATTGGATAACGCTCATAAAGGTCTTGGTTCCAGGGATACCAGAAATGAGACAACTCTAAATATTGCACATTGCTGCCATAAGGGGGATCTGTGATTATGGCATCCACACTGCTCTCTGGTACATCCGTATGGTCGATAGGGGCGTTATAAAGCAGAACATTAGCTCTGTTTTCCAATAGATCTTTAATGGAATTTGTTCTTACCGGTATATAATTTATGCCGTTGTTATACTTAATAGAAGCCAAGACTTTGGCAACAGATTTGTCAAATGCCGGAATAATTGAAACTTCGCAGAATTGATTTGGAATCCAATAAGCATGTTTGCTCCATGTCGTTGGGGATCCTCCTTGCCATGCCGCATTTGTAAATGACATTATATTGCAGTCTTTCAGGATATTGCTGAAAACAATTCTGACAAGTTCGTATTTTTCTGTTCCAAGTTTTTCCTCCAACGAATTTATTCTATTTTTGAGGAGCAACAAAATCATCAGGTTCCTTTTAGTAAAGAAATCCTGAAAATACAAAATCCCTTTTTTTGCAAGGCCGTCTTCAAACTGACGGTCCCAGTCCATAGGTATAAGGTCGCGCGGTATATTGATATGATGACCAATGATTTCTTTTTTCAGAAATTTGATATGCGACTTAAAACGCACCATGTCGTCCTCCTCGAAATGCTTCGTGATTCGAGTCCTATTGGCTGCATTAATCAGAAATATATACTGAGGTTCCAATCTTTCACAAGATGTGATATCAATTTCCCCCTCGCTGTTTAGTTCACAATATTTATTTGAACACCGGTATTTGCCATTCTTTATTTTCAGGTCATTGGCAAGTGGAGAAGGCCTGCCACACTTTGGACATCTGATTGTCAGGGCCATTTCAGCCCAAGATATATCATATCTCTGATTGTCCAGTTCAAAGAACATATAGTCCTTTACCAAAGTTTCAAGGTAGCAACGTAACTCTCTAAAACACTTTTCAAGAACTTCTATATCTTCAGACTTCTTGATCATGTTTCTTACAATAAACGTGGATAGAGGGTTCAAATCGCATCCGATGACGCGCCTATCTTGAGTCACACCTTCATATATAGTGACACCTCCACCACAAAAAGGGTCGAGAATAATCTCACCCGGGGAAGTGAAATTTTCAATAAGCTGGTTAAATACGTTGTGAGGGCGACGAGCAAAATACTTGTGAATTTTGTACGGTGGTGTATGCGCCTTTGCAACTATTGGAGTATATGTGAATGATGGCATGATTATAGTACTTTGGTAATTTCATTTATGGCCTTTTAAGAACGATTCTTTTTTGAAACTATCGTGCAAAATTAGAAAATTCCGTTTGATTAACTAAGCAATGCGATGTAATTTGTTTCGTTTTGGTATTCACTTTTAATTATTTCTCTTCGCGGTTTGCATTTCTTGCAGAAAAAAGCGAAATTTGCGACGCTTTTAAACTGAACTTTATTAACACCTTTAAATAATTAAAAGAAATGACTAAAAGTGCATTACAAATTGCAAGGGCTGCTTATCAGCCCAAACTTCCGAAAGCGCTGAGAGGTACTGTAAAAGCAGTGGCCGGTGCAGCTACTCAGTCGGTAGCCGATCAGGAAGATATCAAGAAACTGTTCCCCAATACCTATGGAATGCCTTTGATTAAGTTCGAAGCTACTGATGAGGCTGTTAATTTCCCTGCTATGAACGTGGGTGTTATCCTCTCCGGTGGTCAGGCTCCCGGTGGACACAATGTAATTTCCGGTATCTTCGACGGTATTAAGAAGTTGAACAAAGACAGCAAACTATACGGTTTCATTCTGGGTCCCGGCGGCTTGGTAGATCATAATTACATGGAGCTGACTGCTGATATCATTGACGAATACCGCAATACGGGTGGTTTCGACATTATCGGTTCAGGCCGTACTAAGCTGGAAAAAGAAGACCAGTTTGAAAAAGGTCTGGAAATTCTGAAAGAACTGAACATCAAGGCGCTGGTTATTATTGGTGGTGACGACTCTAATACAAATGCCTGCGTGTTGGCCGAGTACTATGCTGCCAAGAATTGCGGTGTGCAGGTTATCGGTTGTCCGAAAACTATCGACGGTGACTTGAAGAACGAAATGATCGAGACCTCTTTCGGATTTGATACAGCTTGTAAGACCTATTCTGAAGTAATCGGTAACATCCAGCGTGACTGTAACTCGGCACGTAAGTACTGGCACTTCATCAAACTGATGGGCCGTTCTGCTTCTCATATTGCTTTGGAATGTGCTTTGCAGGTACAGCCTAATATCTGTATTGTTTCTGAGGAAGTTGAAGCAAAGAATATGTCTTTGGATGATGTAGTGACTTATATCGCTCAGGCCGTTGCCAATCGTGCTGCAAAGGGACATAACTTCGGCACCGTTCTTATTCCCGAAGGTCTGGTAGAGTTCATTCCTGCCATGAAGCGTCTGATTGCGGAACTGAACGACTTCTTGGCTGCTAATGCGGAAGAATTCTCTCACATCAAGAAATCACATCAGCGTGACTATATCATCAGCAAGCTTTCTCCGGAAAATGCAGCAATCTATGCCAGTCTTCCTGAAGGCGTTGCACGCCAGTTGACACTGGATCGCGACCCGCATGGAAATGTACAGGTATCTCTTATCGAAACAGAAAAGCTTCTGTCCGAAATGGTTGCTACTAAGTTGGCTCAGTGGAAGGAAGAAGGTAAGTTTGTAGGTAAGTTTGCTGCACAGCATCACTTCTTCGGTTATGAAGGACGTTGCGCTGCTCCGTCTAACTTCGATGCAGACTATTGTTATTCTTTGGGTTATGCTGCTTCTGCACTGATTGCTAACGGCAAGACCGGTTATATGTCATCCGTACGCAACACTACTGCTCCTGCTGAAGAATGGATTGCAGGCGGTGTGCCCATCACAATGATGATGAACATGGAACGTCGTCATGGCGAAATGAAGCCGGTAATCCAGAAAGCTTTGGTGAAGCTGGATGGTGCTCCTTTCAAGTCATTCGCCGCTCAGCGCGACCGTTGGGCTATAGAAACAGACTACGTTTATCCGGGTCCTATCCAGTACTTCGGTCCTACGGAAGTTTGTGACCAGCCTACTAAGACTTTGCAACTGGAACAAGGTAAATAAAATCTTAACAGCCAATTGCAGTCTTTGCTGTAATTGGCTGTTTTGTTTTTAGTAGATGCTTATTTAGTTTAAAATATTTGCATGCCTCCCAAAACTAATACCGCTTCCCGTCGTAAGCCTGTCTCACGTCGTGCTTCTTCTTCCCGAAAAAAGAAACAGGCAACGTCTCGCACCATGCCTGTATGGTTGCGCAATCTGTTGGCATTTGGCATTGTTGCGGTATTTTCCGTTGGATTTTATTGGTTTTTTATTCGTCCTTACGCCTATCGTTGGAAGCCTTGCTACGGATTGAAAGGCTATGGGGTATGTATGCCTTGCAGTTACGAAGTGCATGGCATTGATATTTCCCATTATCAGGGTATTATAGATTGGAATAAGCTCCTTCGTAATAAGGAGACAAAGTTTCCTATACACTTTATCTTTATGAAAGCCACCGAGGGCGGTGATCATGGGGATGAAACTTTTACCGAAAATTTCGACCAGGCACGAAAATACGGCTTTATCCGGGGCGCTTATCATTACTTTCTGCCTAAGACAGACGCACATAAACAGGCCGATTTCTTTATTAACACTGTGCAATTGACGAAGGGAGATCTTCCGCCCGTTCTTGATGTGGAAACTACGGGAAAGAAATCACCGCAGGAACTGAAGGCTGCTGTTAAAACGTGGCTCGACAGAGTGGAGGCACATTATGGCGTAAAGCCGATTCTTTACACTTCCTATAAATTCAAGAAGCGTTATTTAAACGATTCTATTTTCGATTCTTATCCTTATTGGATAGCCCATTATTACGTTGATTCCGTAAAGTATGAAGGTAAATGGCACTTTTGGCAACATACCGATGTGGGCAATGTTCCGGGCATTGAAGAAGAAGTCGATCTGAATGTCTTTAATGGTACATTGGAGGAATTGCTTGGTATGACTTTGCGGTAGTTAACTTCATAGATGCAAGAAGTTAACTTTTAAGTATATACTTAGTTAACTTCTTCACACTTGTTTAGTTAACATCTTATCTGTCTTGATGTTAACTTTCTGTTGCTATTGTCTTTTGCAGTTTTTTATTCTGTGCTTTTATCTTTTTCTTGTACATAATAATTCTTGTTTTAATACAAATAATTAACGACGCAAAATGTCATGAATGACGAAGTTCACTTTTCATAAGGAAGTGGGCGAACTTTGAATTAAATTAGATAGCGGAAAATATGCGTAATTGTTGGCAATTATTTGTATTTCAGAAAAATATGTGAATGATAAAAAGTGTTTTTTAAACGTTCGTTTAATGGACGCAAAGATAACCTGTATTTTTGAAACGAGCAAAATGTTCAATAAAAATATTTTCATAAATTATCGGTTATAGGCATAACGTATTGTTTATTAGTTCATTGAGCCGAACTTCATCCATCCTTATTTTTTGCAAATTTCTAAGTGTTTCTTCCCTTTCTCTTTTCTAAAATATTGACGTTTTTTAAACGAACGTCTAAAAAACAGTTTTTGTGTTATAATCCGTTTGTTTACAGTAGTTTACTCGTACAAAAATGTACAACTACAGAGCAATCATAGGTGAGAGGGGCACAAAGCTTGCCGTATTCTATATAAAGTGTCTGCAATTGATTGGAATTCAAGCATCTGCGAGGGTTTCAAAGCCCCGGGAGAACGCCCTTTTCTGAAACTGGCCTATAAATGGAAACAGAGAAAGAGACCGAATTATGGTATGCCATGCGTGCCACCTACCGCAGAGAGCCGGATGCTGTACGCTTACTTGGCAAGGAGAATATGGATTGTTTCGTCCCCATGCAGTATAAGGTGACGGTTAAGAAAGGTAAGAAGGTCCGTATTCTGGTTCCTGTGATACACAATCTGATATTTGTTCATGCCTGTCCTTCTGCTCTGAAACGTGTCAAGTCTAAAGTTACTTATTTACAATATATCACCGATACCCGCAGTGGTGAGAAAATCATCATCCCGGATAATGAGATGCGTCGTTTCATAGCAGTGGCGGGGACTTACAGCGACCAGCTTCTGTACTTCCAGCCCGAAGAGGTAAACTTATCCAAAGGAACAAAAGTCCGTATCACAGGTGGTGACTTCGAAGGTCAGGAAGGTATCTTCCTGAAAGTGAAGGGAGCACGTGACCGTCGTGTTGTCATTGAGATTCAGGGTGTGATTGCCGTTGCCATGGCTACTATCCATCCTGAACTGATAGAAGTAATCAAATAATTGATTGTAGATCGTTTTACAGTTGTCAATTCATAACTCATAATTTATAATTCATTATGTCTCTTTCTGAAGAAACTCTTTCCCTTCAGCGTGCCGCGCACGACCTGATGTATTTGGGTATGGACGGCAGTCCCGTCTACAGCGATGATCTTTCCCGTCGTAACGGTGAGGTTTACCGTATGACCACAGCTTTGTATAATTCCAGTTGCAAAGGTTCCACTGTTGAAGAACAGGCTAACGTCTGCCTTGCTCTTCTGATGGGCTACAATGCTTCGTTTATTGATCATGGTGAAAAGCAGGAACATATTCAGGAGATTTTGAATCGCTGTTGGGATATTCTTGAAGTTCTTCCCGCATCACTATTGAAGCTTCGTTTGCTTACTGCTTGCTATGGTGAAGTTTATGATGAGCCTTTGGCTGATGATGCACGTAAAATTATTGCTGGTTGGGATGAGAAATCGCTTACTCTCGAACAACAGGAAGTAATTGAAGAATTTCAGAATGTGGTGGATAATCCTTATCCGTGGGAAGAAGTGAAAGAATAAAAAGAAATTTTAGCTACATACGTAAACCTAATGTAATTATAATTGGTGTAAATCAAGTTGGTTGTCTCTTGATTCTGATATATTGAAATTTGCATATTTTAAAAAATAATTTCAATTACGAATCAGATAAGGTGATGGTGAGTTTTAAGGATTAATAGGAATATATGTGTGTGTGATTATATTTCTGTATATAAATATAATTGGGAAATAATTTATTTAGATATCGGATCTATTACTGTTATGATGGGATTAATATGGTTCAGGGCGTTTTAGTTTCATGAGAGGGAGTGTGTTATAGTAGCAGTGGTGCAAATTGAAGTTATAATGTATTCTATTTTTATAGGATGTGTGTTGGCTCTTTTTGACAGGGTAGGGATTATCAGAATAGGAGTATTACTAGATTGTATCAGTTCTGTTTTGAATATAATTGATAATTTTAAAATATTTGAGGTGCTAGTTATTATTGCTTTGTAATTAAATGAATAATAATTTAAGAATATTATATAATACAATAATCCTTTATGTTAGAATAATAGTATGCTCAGGATTATCTCTTTGGACAATTCCATTGGCTTTGTCTGCTTTGGGGCAATCTGATTTTGGATTATATAATTTAATTGCGGGCGTCCTTTCTATGTTAGCTTTTGTGAGTAGTTCTATGGCAATTGCTTCGCAACGATACATCTCAGTGTCTATTGGGAGTCATGATGTTACTCGCATTAATATGGCTTATAATATTAGTTTGCGCCTACATTTCTTGCTAGCTATTTTTGTAATTATATTGTTTGAAATTGTATATCCTTTTTTATTCAATGGAATGTTGAATATTCAACCAGAAAGGATTAAGACCGCACAGCTTTTATATCAAATTATGATGATAAGCACAGTATCAACAATAGTGTCAGTGCCTTTTGATTCAATTATGTTTGCTCATGAGAATATGGTTGTTCCATCACTTATTGCTATTCTTGATGCTATAAATAAATTAGTAGTAGTGGTGTTTATTTCTACTTTAGATATTGATAGGTTGCTTATTTATGGTATAGGTCTAACATTTATAACTCTTCTTAATGTATTTTTGAAATATCTATTTGTAAAATTTAAGTACCGCCAATATTATTTTTCTATTGATTCTTTTGATAAATCTCTTTTCCAAGAAATGTTTGCATATGCAGGTTGGAGTAGTGTGGGTAGTTTATCCCAATTAGGTCGTAATCAGGGAGTTGCTCTTGTATTGAATTTCTTTTGCGGTACAGTCGTAAATGCTGCCTATGGCATTGCTAATCAAATAAATGCTGTTCTGTTATCATTTACTGGAAGTATTCAAACTGCAATTTCACCTCAACTTATGCAAAGAGAGGGGGCAAAAGATCGAAAGGGTATGTTAAGTATGTCTTTAGTACTGATTAAGATCTCTACAACAATATTTAATCTAATAGCAGTTCCTCTAATATTAGAGATGCCATATATTTTGAATATATGGCTAAAAGATGTTCCTGAGAATACTATATCGTTTGCAAGATTAATATTGTTATTTCAATTATTATATCAATATTCTAGTGGGATTGCTTTGAGTATAGATGCTGTTGGTAAGATAAAAGAATATAGGTTAGCTGTTTCTTCTGCTTTGTTATTAAATATTCCATTGATATATATACTATTAAAAGCATCTGTTCAAATTCGTTTTGTTCTTTTGACATTTACTTTTGTTGAATGTATTTGTCTTTGTGTACGTATTTATTTTGCAAAAAAAAAGGTGGAGTATGATGTCAAGTATTTTATTACTAAATTAATGATTCCTTCATTGTTGATAATTATTGTAGCATCTTTTACTTGCTTTTTTATTAACAAGCTTGTTTGTGAGGGCGTTGAGCGTTTGATATTTACTACTATCATTAGCTGCTCAATAATTTTGATAGGCTCTTTCTTTTTTGTGTTGACAAAAGAGGAAAGAACTTATGTATTAAATAGGATAAACAGTATCATATGAAAACAGTTATAATTCAATATTTAAAAGAAACGTTTTTATTCAATAAAATTAGGATTTTTCTTAATCGAGAACGTAAGATCTCTTTGGGGAAGAATTATCCGGAGGTTATATTCTATGTAATAGGTCATACAGATAAGGTGGGAGGTTTATTTTGGATTGTCAATAAAGTATTAATGCATTTAAGTTATGCGGAAGAACATAATTATATTCCTATAGTTGATTTTAAGAACTATGCAACCCAATACCAAGCAGAAGGATTGTTACATCAAGAAAATATTTGGGAGTATTATTTTGATCAACCTACTTCGTATTCTTTAAATGATATTGCTTCTGCAAAAAATATTGTTATCTCAAAGAAGGCGGCTACACCATCAGAAAAGCATTTTATGGGACATTTTTACGAAAATGAAGCCAAAATATTACATTTTCGAAGACTGTTTAAGAAATATATTCATTTGAATATTGAAACTCAGAAGTATCTAGAAGAAGTTTATAATAGTATAATAGGAAATAAAAAAAATATTATAGGTGTATTATGTAGAGGAACAGACTATGTCACAAAACGACCGAAGGATCACCCAATACCCCCTACTATAGAAGAGGTCATTGATAAAGTTTTGCAGTATATAAAAGAATATAAAGCTGATTATGTTTTTTTAGCGACAGAAGATGAAAATATAAAGGATAAATTTGTTCTAAAATTTGGAGATATTTTACTTTTTAACGAACAAAAAAGAACTTCTTTGTCAGAAGTAAGGGAGGGAGAATATTTGTCAGAAACTAGGAATAGAACTATAGTTTCAAAAGAAGATAAATATGTTTCAGGATTACAATACTTAACAGCTATTTATATCTTATCAAAGTGTCAATATCTTGTGGCAACTCAATGTGGTGGAACAAAAGGTGCTTTGATTATGTCAGATGGATATAAGTCTACATATATTTTCAATAAAGGCTTATATAAATAGATTCAAAAGCGCTTTTAAATGAAAGCATATTATATATGAATAAGTCTCTTCTGATTGATAGAATAATAGTTTTACTGTTTTATATATCAATAATTCTTTCTTTGTTTTATTCTTCTTTGTTAGTATCAAGTGATATTATTGGTGGTGCAGCTCCTCAGTTTCCTGTATTTCTTTTGCTATTACCATTTGTTATATCTGTTCTTCAAATTTGTAGGCTATTGCTGTTTTCATGCTCAAATTTTAATACTATAGGAGTAATTTGGGTGTGTTTATTCTTTTATTTGGTTTTACATTTAGTAATTGATAGTATGCTGAATATGGGTGAAATCAAGTATTTGGATTATTTTCATTCGGTATGTTTGCCTGTTTCTTGGATTTATTTTTCCTCTATAGGCAGAAATAATTTTATATTTAGCTTTATCAATAAATATTATTATCTTTTTTTTTATATATTATCTATTGTATGTTTATACTACATTCCACAATCAGCATTGTCTGGTAGATTTGCATCATTAAATTCAGGATATTATGTATTGTTTGCATATCCTTTGATACTTATAAATGCATCTAATATACAAAAAGTGGTATCAACTATTTTATTGATTGTAGTTGTCTTATTATCCATGAAACGAGGTGGAATTCTTGCTATTGCTCTTGGCTTCAGTCTTTATTATTTGGTTTCTATAATAAAATCAAGCTCTGGAAAGAAAAAGGTTAAGGTTATATTCGTGTTTATGGGACTATGTATATTGATGTATTTTTTGGTACCAATAATTGATGATTTTTCTGGTAATACTCTTTCTCTACGATTGATGAGTACTGTTGACAATAATGGTGATGAATCACGAGGAGAAATGTATCAAGATGTGCTTCATGCTTTTTTTTATGATAGTAATATTTTTGAATACTTTTATGGTCATGGACATAGTGCGGTTGTTGCCGACAATATTTGTTATGGACTTTCTGCTCACAATGATTATTTGGAGTTTTTATATGATTTCGGTTTTATAGGATTTCTTTTTTTGATAAGTTTTCATTTCCAATTATATAAAATTGTTAGAATCTGTGTATATAATAATGTCTATGTATTACCAGTTATTAGTTGTATGGTTTCAATAATTATTTTGTCGTTACTATCGCATGTGTGTTATTATATTTATTTTTATTCTACAATACCTTTTTGGATTTATATTAACAATTTGAATAAATCAAATGAAAATAGGAATACTTACATATCATAGAGCAATTAATTTTGGAGCAAATCTTCAGTTATATTCTACGTATAATTATTTAGAAAATCAAGGATATGTTCCAATTATAATTAATTATCTACCACAAGATTTGGAGGCTTTATATTCTTCATTTCCTCAAAGTCAGATTACTGAGCATATAAAATTTATTAAGCCACTTTTTAAGACAGAAGAGTGTAGAAATGCCAAGGAAGTAGCTGAGCAAATAGATAATTATGATATTAATAATATCATAATTGGAAGTGATGCTGTAGCACAACATCATCCATTGTTCTCTAGAATTAGTTTTCCTACAAAGCGTATTTTTCATGTCGATCGAATATCAAGTGATAGAATGTTTCCCAATCCTTTTTGGGGAACATTTATAGATTATTTAAGACGTGATATAAATATAGTTGCAATGTCTACGTCCTCTCAACAATCTAGTTACAAACTATTTGATAGAAAAATGATAAATCGTATGATGTATTATTTAAATCAATTTTCATACATTTCAGCGAGAGATAATTGGACAAAGGATATGTATAAATATATCTCAGATGGTAACTTGAATGTAAATGAAACACCTGATCCTGTTTTTGCTTTTAATTACAATGTATCTAAAATCCCAACAGAGCAAGAAATCAGGACTAATTTTAATCTTCCTAATAAATATATATTGGTTGCAATTAGGCAGGGACGTTCAATAAATTCAAATTGGGTTTATGCTTTTCAAAATATCTGTAATAGGAACGGATATGATTGTATTGGATTACCATTTCCATATGGTTTCACAAAAGTTAATATTTTAAAGAATAAAATACAACTGCCATTGTCTCCTATAGATTGGTATGCCTTAATAAAGTATGCTGATGGTTTTGTAGGGCACAATATGCATACAATCGTTTCTGCATTGCATAACAGTGTGCCTTGTTATAGTTTTGATCAGTATGGTATAAGAATATTGGGGCAGTTTGTAAATGAGAAGAGTAGCAAAATTTATCATATTTTATCAAAGGCTGGTTTCTCTGATTACAGGGTTTCATCTGGATTAATAATAGATAAAACTCCGTCTCCTCAGATTGTCTTTGATAAACTTCAAAATTTTGATAGAAATATGTGTAGAGATTTTGCTTCATATTACTATCAGGAGTATGTGAAAATGATGAGAGATATTGAACAAACATTTATATAAAGTGTATGAAAATGATATCTTGGATAACCGATGATTGTTTTGTTGATGTTGATTTACCTATTATAGCGGAACTGTCAAAGGATTACACTATATATTGGCAAGTAATTTCTTTCCTTAATGATGGTAAGGAACTGCAATATTATATCAAGAGTATACTTTCAAACTTTAAGAATGTGCAGGTATCTTATATAGTCGTTAATCATAAGCCATGGGCTTTACGAGTGATTCCTGTATATATATCAATAATAAAGAATGCTAAGATGTATAATCCTGATTATTATTATGTTTCTTGTTACGCTGCACCTTATGGAGCTTTACTATATAAATTATTACTACCATTAAAGAAGACAGTTGCGGTTTGTCATAATGTATCTACTCCTAAAGGGGCAAATCAAGAAGCATATGCTAAGTTTTACACACATATATGGCTTTCCACCTTCAAAAATATTCAGGTGTTTTCGCAAAATCAGAAGAATATATTATCTGCGAAGTATCGTGGAAAGAATGTACTTAAAGCACCTTTAGCAATAAAGGATTATGGAGATCCCAAAATAAAAAACATACGAGAAGACCAAAAAAACATAACATTTCTATTTTTTGGTATAATAGCGGAATATAAACGAGTAGATTTGTTGATAAATGCAGCCTGTTTATTGTATGAGCAAGGAACAAGAAATTTTAAGGTCATCATAGCAGGAAAGTGTAATGTCTGGATAGAAAAATATAAACCTCTTATCAAATATCCAAAGCTGTTTGACTTAAGAATTGAACGTATAGCTAATGAAGATGTAGCAGATCTTTTTGCAGCAAGCGATTATTTTGTGATGCCATATCAAGATATTGCGCAAAGTGGAGCTATTACTGTTGCTTTTAGATATAGGCTTCCTGTGATAGCTTCGGATATTCCGCAATTTAAGGAGTTTTTGAATTCAGGAGAGGATAGCCTATCATTTAAATGTGGTGATTATGAGGCACTAGCTTTGCAGATGAAGGTCGTGATTGATGGTGGAGAAGACTTAAAAAATTCATTTGTTAGAAATCAAATGAATTATGTAGAACGGTATTTCAGCATTTCAACTATCAGTAAAAAATACAAGCAGTTTTTAGAAACATTATAATTGCACTATATAACTATGCCAATACTTGCCTCCATTAATGAATGTACAGGATGTTTAGTTTGTGTGGATTCATGCCCAGTAGGTGCATTAGAAGCAACAATGAGTGATGAGTACTATTTGACTTATGCTCTAGATTCCAATAAATGTATTTCATGTGGTTGCTGTGAGAAGTCTTGTCCTGTAGTTTCTAATTATTCGTATGGATGCAATAATCTGAAGCTCTCAACTCTTTATGCAGGTTGGACAAGTGATTCTAATTTAAGAAAGAAATCTTCCTCCGGGGGGATTTTTGCAGCATTAGCTAAAACCGTTATATCAGTTAATGGTATTGCTATTGGAGCATCAATGAAAGGCTATAAAGTCTTTCATTGTTCTGTAGCTAAGGGCGAAGATCTTTCATTGTTACAGGGGTCGAAGTATGCCCAAAGCAATACAACAGGAATATATAAAGTGGTCCGGGATCATTTGAAATCAGGGAAGACTATTGTTTTTTCAGGTTTAGGTTGCCAAGTGGCAGGGCTTCTATCGTTTCTTGGTGACAAATTTGACAAATCGAATTTGTTGACTGTGGATATTATATGTGGTGGAGTACCTTCTTATTTTTTATTAGAGCAATTTGCAGCGAAGTATTTTAAAGAATATCTATCTGTGAATTCGTTTCGAAATAAACAGTTATATGAGTTTTCTGTATGTGATAAAGAAGGTAAGATAAAGGTTATTCCTCTCAAAGAGAAACCATTACCGTTGTGCGGATTTTATACAGAGAAAACCAATAGAATGAGTTGCTATGATTGTAAATTTGCCTTTGCTCACAGAAAATCAGATGTCACAATAGGAGACTTTTGGGGTGATACTTCGTTTATAGAGCAACATAAAGATGGGATATCTGCGGTGGTAGTGCATTCTAAAAAGGGAAGAGATTGGTTAGAAAAATCGGAAATAGAATTGCATGAAGGGGATTGGAAAACCTTCCTGTTTCATAATCACAGAATGGTTGATGGTAAAAATGTTTTGGGACAATGTAGAGAACGCAGGAATTTAAGTTATGCGATAAAATATTATGATTATGATCAGTTTTTGATTGATTATGCTAATTATGCTACTTGGAAGAAACCATATACTTGGGTCCTGAAAATTTGGCGCTATTTGAGAATGTGCAATAGACCAACCTTTGATAAAGAGAAAGTCATATCAATACTTAAACAAAAATGAAAATAGCTATAATTACATATCATTACTCGTCTAATAATGGGGCTGTAATGCAGACATATGCTTTGTGCCGATTCTTAAAAGAGAGGGGATATTGTGTCTCACTTATTGATATCAGACAGGATGAAAGTGCGAAACAACCATTGCATGTAAAAATACTCAAATACATTGTACAAAGGTATCGTATAAACAAATTTATAAAAAAAAATTATCCTCCATTAACTATGCGATATGAATCATTAGATGAATTGAAGCAGAGTCCTCCCCAAGCAGATTGTTATATTGTTGGAAGTGATCAGGTTTGGAATCCTGATATTAGTAAGTCTTTAAGGAATGCTTATTTTTTGGATTTTGGAGACGAGACCATAAAACGTGTGTCATATGCTTCGAGTTTTGGATTGAAAGAATGGCCTTCTAGATTGGAAAACGATATCCCTGAGATTACATTATTGTTGAATAGATTCTGTGCTCTATCAGTGAGAGAAAAAGAGGGACAAGAACTTTGTGAGTCAACTTTTGGATTAAAATCAACTCTTGTTTTGGATCCTTGCTTTCTTAATGATGATTATGTAGAGATTGTAGGTCGTATTAAGCAGCGGAATGAGATAGTCTGTTATAAGTTAAACAAAACTATGGACTTTTATCGAAATATAGATTTTGTAAAGAGTACTTTCAGATGTTCTGCTATTTTGTTAAATGAAAATTACCCACAAAAGGGGTTACGTTACTGCTTTAATCCATCAGTGAAAAAATGGATGAGCAGAATAGCAGGAGCTAAATTTGTTGTTACAGATTCTTTTCATGGTATAGTGTTTTGTATCCTTTTTCATAAGCAATTTATAGCGACAATCAATAATGACGGAAAAGATTCTCGTTTGGTAAACTTAATGCATGAAATGGGATTGGAGAAATATTTGATTCCATCGCTTGAGTTCTTAAAAAACAGTAATGATTGGCTATTACCAATAAATTACGAAGAAGTTGATAGAAGAAAAATGCGGCTCGTAGAGATGTCTAGAAGCTACCTATTGCAGGCTTTAAAATAAGTAAGTATGAAGGTTTTATTTTGTTCTCCATGTACGAGAATGGACTGTGGCATTGCCATGGTGGGAAGGTGTGTAATAAGATATCATGATTCACATAATGATAATATTGAACTTGATGTAATGTCTCAAGATAGGAAGACTGACATTAAACCAAGTATGAGTGTGTTCTATAGGATATATCGAGGAGGAGTGGAGTATATGTCAAAACTTAGAGAATATAGGCAAAGAATAAATCAAAAGAGATACGATGTGATTCATATAACGACAAGTGCTTCGTTTGGGATTATTCCTTGCTGGGTTATGTTAAAAATGGCAAAAAAATGTGATGCTAAAACGGTCGTACATTTCCATTTTGGTAGAATTCCTGAAGTATGCGAACAAAGAAACTGGGAGTATAAATGGATTATGAAAGTATGTCGCTTAGCTGATACTGCAATCCTTATTGATGAAAAATCTTACAATACTTTGCTTGATATGGGAATCGTTAATGTTTGTTATCTACCCAATCCAGTGGCACCTGCTGTATTGGACATCGTTTCAAAAAGTAACGTTTCTAGAATTAGGAATCAGTATCTATTCGTAGGACATGTTTGGCGGGCAAAAGGTATATATGAATTGGTTGAGGCAATAAAGTCATTTCCTGAAATAAAGTTAAAAGTTATAGGAGCAGTAACTGATATAGAACTTCAGGCACTTAAAAAAATAGCAGGAGATTCAATTGATAGAATAGAATTTTTAGGAGCGATTCCTCATAATAATGTAATTGAAGAAATGTTGAAATGCGATGTATTTGTGTTGCCTACATATACAGAGGGTTTCCCTAATGTAATTCTTGAAAGTATGGCTTGCGGCTGTCCTATTATAGCGTCATCTGTAGGGGCAATACCTCAAATGCTGGCTTCAGAAGATCTTGAAAAATTTGGCCTGTTAATTCAACCACAAAGTGTGGAATCGTTAAAAGAGGCTATTGCGACATTTATTAACGATGAGGTACTTAAGAATCTAGCTGGTATAAATGCACAAAAACGCGTAAATAAGCTATATAGTATGCCTGTCGTTTGGGAAGGATATAAGAATATTTGGAATAAAATAGCTAATCATTTATATAACTAAACATTATGATAGAATATAAAATGTGTCCTCATTGTGTGATGGACACCAAATCGGATCCTTCTATAGTTTTTGAATCAAATGGTAAATGTGAGCGTTGTAATATGTATGAGAATACTATTGAAGAAAGCTGGAATCATGGTTATAATCATGAAATTGAATTACAGTCGCTTATTATGAAGATAAAGAAAGAAGGCAAGGGTAAGAAATACGATTGTCTCGTTGGTCTGTCTGGTGGTTTTGACTCTACCTATGTATTGCATGAGGCAGTTACTCAATGGGGGTTGCGCCCTTTGGTGTTTCACGTTGATTCAGGTTTAGATCTTCCTCTTGGTGTGCAGAATGTGAATGCCATTTGTAGTAAACTTGGTGTTGATTTAAGGGTTGCTAAGATTGATCAAGAAGATATGCGTAACTTTCAGTTAGCAATGTTTCGTACTGGTATGGCTTGTCTTGACATACCTCAAGATCATGCGTTCGTACAGATGGTAGAGCAATATGCTGTTGATAACGGTATAAAGTATATCCTTAATGGAGAAAATATTTCTACAGAAGCATATACAAATCCTGCATACTGGCATACTAAATTTGGTGGAGGAACAACTGATACTGTATTCATTAATGATGTATTGAGAAAACATTCTCCAGCTCCATTAAAACATTATAAGTTCACTAATACATATCGTAGGAAAATTTGGTTGCCTTTGATAAAAGGTATAAAAGTAGTGAAACCTCTCAATCTGATTCCATATAATTATAAAGAAATCAAGAAAATTCTTTTTGATGAATATGGGTACATTGCATATCCTCAAAAGCATTTCGAAAGCTTGATTACAAAATTTCTTGAGGGTTGGTGGTATCCGAAACGTTTCGGTTACGATGTACGTAATCATCAATTGTCATCTCTTGTTGTGACAGGTCAGATGACTCGTGAGGAAGCTATCGCTTGTCTTGCTAAACCCTCTGTATCAGAAGAAGAAGGCTGCGAAATGTTTAAGCAGGTTGCAAACTATCTTCGTATCTCAGAAGAGGAACTCCAGTTATACTTTGATATGCCATTAGGAAAATACCAAGATTATAAACATGGTAACATATGGCCTATTAATCTTGGCATTAAGATTATGTTCCTTCTTGGTAAAGAAAAGCGTGTACGTAAGTAATATCATTAATACATTTCATTATTATGATAATGATAGGTGACGTGAAACTTTTAATGGAGACAAAACCTCTGTAAAGGATTATTGTCTTTAGTCTATTCAGAATGTTTGTCTGTGTTGAGGAAATGTAAAAATGGACAAAGGGGTATGCATTAGTTTGATCTATGTGAGAGTATAGTTTTGAAGATATTTTTATAAATGCTTTGATGTAATTACAGTAAAAACATTTATTCATACTAAAGGAAGAAAAATTGAAAATCATAATTTTAGAATAAATAAATATTTATGTCAGTTTTCAAAAATAAGGTTTTATTGATCACTGGTGGTACAGGTTCCTTCGGTAATGCGGTCCTACGCCGTTTTCTCAATTCTGATGTCAAAGAAATCCGTATATTCTCTCGTGATGAGAAAAAACAGGATGACATGCGTCA
>OGWY01000882.1_pt1 | contig 24605 bp, 24 predicted proteins | sample 1576121 | NCBI WGS metagenome assembly OGWY01 (sample SAMEA3541543, study PRJEB24748) | human gut metagenome | biome: human gut; feature: human-associated habitat; material: faeces | place: China | collected 2012 | reverse complement strand
GCTCCGGATCTGCTAATAGCGTAAATGCCAGTCCGTATTTTTCTTCAAATCTCTTGTGAGACGCTACAGAGTCCTTGCTTACTCCGAGAATAACAGCTCCCTTCTCAGTAAACTGTGGATAACGCTCAGAAAAGCCACATGCCTGCTTCGTACATCCTGGCGTATTATCCTTTGGATAAAAATATAAAATTATTTTTTTACCTAAATAATCACTTAATTTATGCACTTCTCCGTTCTGATCCGGCAATTCAAAATCCGGTGCTTTTATTCCTAACTCTAACATTTACTATTCCTCCGCTTTTGTATTTTCCACCTGTTTTCTTGTTCTTTTATTACCTGAAATCATTTTATGACCAGAATAGACTGCCATAATCATGCATATCAGAGAGCCAAATGCAAAGTATTTGTGTGCTGCTTTTAACCCTTTATATCCTGTATAAAAAGTTCCAACCATTGTAACTATTGCTCCGATTGACCAATATTTATGTGCTTTCATGATACACCTCCATATTTTATTATCAACATCATAATACAACAATTTATTATTTTTCATAGTTTTCTTTTATTTAAAAAATCACATAAGATTACTCTTGTATTGTTTTCAACTTCTTTAATCTTACAAACAACCTTATACCCTTCGGACACATCTCTTCAAGTTCCTCAAGGCTGTAACTTCTCAAATCATCTTTGCTTTTTATCCACATTCTAAACGCATCCATACATAGGAAGTCATCAAATCTGATATAATTCCTGCAGTGTTGCCTGCCCCATATTACTAAACTTTATAAAATGCTCCTTTGGATATTCTCTCAATCCTTCCAATGACTCAAATCCATTTCTTCTGAGAATATTCTTAAAGTTCTGGTCAAGATAATCCACTTCAATTTCCTGATATCTTATACATGGGCGGGCCCCCTCTAAGGAAAGACATCCTTCCTCTGTCTGAAAGGCTCCTGGTTTTCAGCATATGCATGTTATACCACAAGCAAAACTTTTATCTCAATAATGAAATCATTCCCCTGTATTCTTGCACTTATATCTCCATTCATACGCTCCACAAGCTCTTTTGCAATAGATAAACCAAGTCCGGTTGAGGCTCTGCCTCTTGCCACATCTGCTTTATAAAAACGCTCGAACACATGGCTTAAGTCAATATTTTCAGGATGTTCCGTATAATTGCTGATTTTAAGCAAGGCGTAATTATCCACACGGGTAAGCTTGATACTTATATTTTTTTTCCCATGATCAAGACCATTTTTTATGACATTTTGTATAACTCTCCTTAAGCCCTGCTTATTACCTGATATATACAGCATTTCCTCAGTAATACTAATATCAGGGCAGATGCCCTGCTTCTTCCATTCATCATAATAAGAAAATACAGCTTCTTTTAATATTCTGTTCATACAACAATCCGTAAGCTCCAGCTTATACGAATCATTTTTCAGCTTAGTGAATGTAAAAAGCTCCTCCAGCATTTCATTGAGGCTGTTAAGCCTTTCTCTGATTATATCAAGATATCTCCTCTGGTCATCTATATTGTCACATTCCTCTATAAGCTGGAAATACCCATCCAGCGATGTAAGCGGTGTCCTTATATCGTGTGAAAGATTAGTATATGTATCTGCAATCAGCTCTTCTTTTTTTCTGTACTCATTTCTTTCTTTTTTACGCAGGTCAAGAAGCTCATTCAATTTATCTGAAAGCTCACCTATTCCCCCCATATCTATTTCACGTTGAATCAGCTTGTTACTATCGTGTTCCATAAGAAACGACAACTGGCGGCAGATGTCCTTAATCTGCCGCTGGTATTTCCACATAATAAATGCCTGTATAATAATTATTACTGCTAATATTCCAATAATAATCCTCATTCTCTATATATCCCTTTTCTGAAAAATATAACTGCTTAATGACAGCATTATTATAATAAATACAGCTGCCACACACATTGAACTAACAACATCCTCCCTGCCTGCATTCATAGGAAGCATTGCCATCCTTCCAGTTACTGTATACTTATAGATGCTGAAGTTATGAAATCCCCTTCTGTTAACTACATAATCTATAAAGGCATACACAATACTCATTATATTCATGGTAAGACATACCGACAAGGTCATGCTTATGACATTATTCTTAATTATAACTGCTATTGCCATACATATTAACACAAATGCATAATGAAGCGTAAGTTCCGTTAAGAAATAAGGTATAATCTCCTTCCAGTTACCCCACACCACACATTTAAACGCAAGCATATTCGCTGCTGCCTGGAATACAAATATCCCTGCAAAGGTAATTGCTGTAAATAAAGCAAGCGCAACTGCTCTTGAAACAATAAGCATCCCCCTTTGTGACACCTGTCCACCAATATTCTTAATATAACCACTCTTAATATCTGCTGTTGCAAACATAACCGCAAATATTACAAGAAAAAGTGCATAAAACTTTCCCTGTGCATTAGAAAAGAAAACATCCATTACCGTAACCTTCTTCCCTGGCTCCGTAGGTAATTCCACACTCATACCAATATTGACATTATCTGTATTCTGCTGCGAAAGCTGTTCCTTGTTGCTGTCATCTGCCTGTTGTTGCTCCCATTCCTTATTAACTGCATCATAATCTATTTTTGAAAGAAATGAGGTAAGCAGTGCTGATGCCAGTAATATAATCCATATTACATACATACTCTTTGTACGAAACATTCTGTATACATCCATCTTTATCATATTAAGCACGATTGTCACCCCCTGTAAGCCTTAAGAAATAATTCTCAAGTTCTTCACTTGTAATAGATATTCCTTTAACTGGAATTCCCGCCTTTGCAAGCTCCATGTTCAGTCTGGCACTTTCTCCCAGTCTTTCAAATATATGAATATGTTCTTTATCTATAACCTGATAGCTGCTAAAGCCCATATCATCAAGCACAGCAATAGCCTGCTTAGGATTATCAAGTGTAAGCTCTATGCGCTCACTGCATTTTTTCATAAGCTCTTCTCTTGTAAGCTCCTGCACAAGGCATCCATTATGAATAATGCCATAATCTGTAGCAAGCTTTGATAATTCCTCCAGAATATGACTTGAAATACATATTGTCATGCCACGCTCCTTTGCAAGCTTCTGGATAGTTTCACGCACCTCCACTATTCCCTGTGGATCAAGTCCATTAATCGGCTCATCAAGAATAAGCAGGTCAGGCTCGCCTACAAGTGCAAGAGCAATCCCTAAGCGCTGCTTCATTCCAAGCGAATAATGCTTTGTTTTCTTTTCTCCAACAGTATCAAGGCCCACTGTTTTTAACAGCTCTTCTATATATCCTTTTTTCTTAATCCCCGTAAGCTTACATTTAATGTTCAGATTGTCATATGCCGACATATTGCCATAAAGTCCGGGAGCTTCTATAAGACACCCTACTCTTGAACGTACCTTTTGTAAGTCCTTTCCCTTATACCCAAACATTTCTATTTCGCCATAAGACGGTGTTGACAGTCCGCTAATCATCTTAAGACAGGTTGTTTTACCGGCTCCGTTTCTTCCAATAAAGCCATATATCGCACCCTTTTTAATGTGCATATTTACATCATCAACCGCCCTGTGTCTGCCATACTGCTTAGTCAGATTCCTTGTCTGCAATAATAATTCACTCAAAGCTTTTTCCTCCTTTTCTTAACTGCTCTTATCATAAAAAATAAATCCTAATCAATCGCAAATAAATAGTAAAAAAAGAGTAAATTATTCATGCAGGCGATATCCAATCCCCCATATTGTTTCTATATATTCATCAGGTGTAACGGTTTTTATTTTCTTCCTGATATTGCTTATATGCACATCCAGGGTCTTTGTTTCACCCATATATGGCTCATCCCACGCATATTCGAATATATCCTCCTTGCTAAACACCTGCTTCGGGTTTTTAAGCAGCAATTCCAGTATTGCAAATTCCTGTTTTGTAATCTTAGGAAGCACCCTGCCACCGATACTTACCTCAAAGGTAGAGCGTATAAGCACCATATCCCTGAACTCAAGCCTTCCGCTGCCTTGTCCTTCCTGTATACCAGCCTTTGTTATCACTTCCGTTTCTGTTTCTGCCTCTGCTTCACTTTGTGTTTCTGCCTCTATATGACGAAGCTGCACCTGAATACGTGCCAATACCTCTCTAATCTCAAAGGGCTTTGTTATATAATCATCTGCTCCGTCTGTCAGCACTCCGATTTTATCATCTATACTATCCTTTGCCGTCAGCACAATCACCGGAAGCCTTCCCTGTTTTCTTATCTCTTTTAAAACCTCTTCACCACTTGCACCAGGCAGCATTAAGTCAAGCAGTACAAGCGTATAAGCCTTTTCTTTTATATCCAGAAGCAGCTTTGCCTCTGTTCCTGAAAATGCCTGTTCACACATATAACCTGCCTTCCTAAGTACCTCACAAAGAAGGTTATTAATATTTATATCATCCTCTACAATTAATATATTAGGCATAATTTTTACTCCTGTCCGATATTGTTTTATCACTGATTCCCTGTTTAATCTATATCATAATATTAACATAAATCATATTGTTTCATAGTTTCTACATTTCGATATTCATGCTTCTCATAATATCCTATCAGCTTACCTTCATCTCTGAGTGCTACCATGTAAACATCTTTATTCTGTTTCGCATTTATTTTTCACATTATAACATCTATCAAATTGATCCGCACTAAAAAAGGACGCAGAATCTCTCCCACGTCCTCAAGACTATCTGGCTTTATCTTCTCTCACCTTCGATACTTCCTTTATTTCATATCTATGCGATATAAATTAAGTCTCTCCTGTTTCGTATATCTCCTTAATATTAAAAGTGGCTATGCTAAAAAGCATAGCCACCATGAAGAATCACCAAAGGCGATTCTTACGCTTTTACGTCCTCCACTTATAGGTAGGACTCACCTTAAAATTTATAATACCAAATAAAGAAAAATAGACAATACAATTTGTAACAAAAAATTTGTGAAAATTTATTTTTTGAGATCGCAAATTGTGACCTCAATCGTCGTTATTCTGAATATAAGATTCACCCGCATGACGTAATTGTGACACCAGTGGTGACACAATTTATTGTTGATAAAATGAAACCCATTACTTATGTTTTTCCTTTTTCATCATCTCTATCTTATCGTGAATACTGGTGTTATACAATCGTAAACGCTCCTACCCATGTACATACAAACACTTTTTCTTTCTGCCGTAAACAGTTGTTACGACAACTGCGCCGCCGCAGACAGGCTGAGCTGTTCCGTCATCTTGTATTTGATAGATATAAAAGATGCGAGCTCCCTTTGTATTGCTTCCAAGCAACTTTAGTATGTAAATCGACAGGTATATCTGGTTCACATTCTGAATATTTCTTTATATATTCCGACATTTCATATTGATTTTTTGTACAGTCAATATGTGTAAAACAATCATCCTCTGGATAATACATACCGTGTAAAAAAATAGTTATACAATACTTTCCCTTTGACGCTGTATCTCTGTATGGAAGTGTCTCCTATTCAATATGTCAAAAGTCCTTTTTACTGTTATTATCGATTTTCTTCTTTACCACTAATAAAAGTTTATCTGCTGTGTTTTTATCTATATGAATTGTTATAGTTTTTGGATTTTTTTAAATAGAATCTTTAAAATGGAACTGTGATTCCCTATACTTTTCAAAATTCAAAGTCGAATATGATATTGACTGATTCATGGGCAAAGCCAATCGTTCATCTAGCCTTAATAAAATATCCCCATCTTTTACCTGTTCAGTGATTATTCTTGCAAACGCTGGCATTGTATCCCCAAACCGCATTGTATTTGTATTGGTTAATATACTGTACAGATAGGCTTTCCCGTCAAAACAAAAGCATATAATTCACTTAAATCATTTACGGCTTCATTTTCTTCTCCTTTTGCTATAGGTATTATGAATGTATAAGCATAATAATGTATCCAATTATTAATGTCATTATCCAGCATGTATTGAAGCATATCGACTGTGCTAATCCCTGATTTATTAAATTTATCTATAACTATATCTATTAAACTTTCTAAATACTTAGAAATCTCAAATTTTACAATGCGATAAATTTCCATATAATGTAAATAATTCATCCGTATTGAAAAATAAGATATTCAATACTTTTATATTCAGCAGTTTCTGTAATCTCTAATAAAAATTCATCTATTGTCTGATGATTGAACAATCTCTCCAATCACATCACACTCCTATTTCTCACATTTTCAAAACTCTCAATCCTGTTGAGAGTTTTTCAATCTAGCTTGGTTCAATGAAATCCTAGCCATGATGATGATTTGTTCCTGCTATCGTAAAATAAATATCTGCCATAGGGCAACTCCTAAGTGTACGCCATCCGTGTATGTTTATTTGTTGAATTTACTCTACTCTAAAAGGTGTCCTATAAAAATGACAGCTTCCAATGCAATTTAGCATCCAGAAACTGTCTTTCTCTTCCGTCCAATACCATATCCTAATTATCTAAGATACGATAATTCTAAATGTGAATTTAAAATATAGCACTGCAAAATATCTTTTGCAGGAACAAGTCTTACTTCTATTGTATTAACATTTGCAATCTTCTCAAAGAATTTTAGAGACGCATTACCTTTTATCACCTTGTTGCTCTCCGATGGCATAACAAAATAATTATTTATACGGAAACATTGCGAAGCCTGATCTTTTATAAATTTGTCTACGGCCATTTGATACGCATATTGCTTGATTATATCGCCTACTCCCGGAGCTCCAATTGAAGGCTTGTCAACATCAATCATATAATATTTTGCATCTATTATAGCTAAATAATCTACTTTATGTGTTCGTTCAATAGAAACACAATCTAATTCTAGACTCTCATCAGCTCGTTGCTTTTTACGTTCAATTGTCCATATAGGATGTTCAACAGTACTACTAATCGAATCACTATCATTTATGGGCTTATTATCCAATAAACCCTTATCATATAATTCGATTATAGGTGTTTTATATACATCGGAAAAAGCAACTTCACACGCACGTTGCCACAACATATCGAAATTGTTTGTTCCAAATATTGAATACTCATTATTGAGTTTCGATACATTCTTTTGCGCATGTCTTTTCTCGTATTCTATAAACGATTGTAATGCTTTTAACACTTCCATTTTTCTAGAATCAAACTGAATATTTTGTTCTAGAGATATTTCCGCAATAATTGATTCAAATGAACCACAGTCTTGGAATGTTTTTTCAATATATAAATCGTCTTCCGCCGAAAAAATATAATCAAGACCCCATTTCGATAAATAATACATGCATCTACTTACTGCAATTTGATGAATCAATGAAATTAGTGAATCATTATCCTCCTTCATCTCATGCACAATATATTCTGTATATATAGGAAATCCGTCAATCATATATGGCGTTCCATCATTGATAGTTCTATCCCAGTCAATACGTTCTGGATCTCCCACTTTTACAATATCCTTATAATTTGTATAGACTCCATTCATATAGTAATCATCAATAATGAATAGTATGATACCTAATATACCATCAGCTTCCCCACTTGTTATTTGTTCCTCTGAATCCTTATATATGCTGTAATCTTTTCTGTAACGCCTTATTGCTTGTAAAATAAACTTTATTTCATCTTGTTGCTTTGATTTATTATATGTCTCAAAACTTTTTAAGTACTTTGGATAAACCATAAACACAAAATCGTTAAATATGGTTATCCCCACACAAGTGAATTTATACACATCAGATTTTGACTCTATCTTGCATACCAAATGGCATTCTTGCATATCCTTTACTAATTTAGAAACATCTGTAGTAATGCATACAGAATGAAGAATATTTTCTAAATCATTTATGTGATATTGTTTTTCTTCGCATAAATAAACAGGCTTCAATTGGCTTCACTCCATTTCCTAATAATGTTCGAAAAATGCGGACTTTTTACTTTTATCTCCGAAAATAGCCAACCCTTTCTTTTCAAAATCCATTATTATCGCAGACAAACTATTACTCTGTTCACAACCAATAAACAAATCTTGCCTATGACGTTTAGCCGCATCCTCAAAAAGATACATCAACACTTTTTCTTCAAATTCAGACAAGAAAGCTTTATTATTTATAACCTCTTGTTTTGAATCAACTGCAGTAACATTAGGCGCCAAAAAATATTGCCCTAAAAGTTTATCTTCATTTACCTGAAATTCGATAGAAAGCGTATCATTTAAAGCCTTTCGAACTTTATTCCAATCATATTGCTCTTTTCCCACTTTGAATAAACACCTTTTTCTGGTATTAGACGCATTCAATTTCTGATATGTATAATGCCACCTTCTCTTAAAAGCTGTATCTATTGGAAATACTCCTTGGTCAGCATTATTCATAGTACACCAAATCAACATATTATTTGGTATCCATATCTCATTGTAATCATCGCTGTCCCCACCAAACACTTCAGTATCACAAAAAAACTGTTTTGTTTCCTCTGAAATTGCAATTGAATACCTGCTATATCCATCCTCATTTCTGTCCAATAATTGGAGTGTGTCACCAAATACTGCCGCAGCATTTGCTCGATTGATTTCTTCTATAATTAATAAATGAAATTTGTCAGGATTCTTATATGCCTTTGTCAGTACACGTAAAAATGGTCCTGGAATAAACTTATATGTCAACTTACTGCCATCATCAAATGGCTTATAACTTCCCCAAAACATTGAATGTGAGTACTCAGGATAAAATGTTATTCTCTCAACAGTATCAAATATACTTTTTTTCTTTTTAACCTTCTCCTCGATTGAAAAACTCTTTCCAGTTCCTGGTGCACCATATACTAACCAATTATAAAAAAAGTCTTGATTAACAATAGTTGAATGATTCTTCATATTCGTATTAGGATTTATATCAACTTTTGTTTTTACAATAATGGAATCCTTATCAATATTCGTAACCGATGGCATACCTAGGGTAGCCAAAATATTTATTGCATCCTGAGATAGTTTATATTCCTTAGCCATTACACTTCCTCCAAAACACCAATGATTTTCAACAAATCAACATCTTTATCATCTACGAATTTATTGAAATCCGGATAAATATCATCTGAAGTTATTGGATTATTGTCTTTTCGCTTCTTCTTTACCACATCGATCATTTCCCTATATGAGTCAACCATTTGCTGTGCAGATAATTTGTTATTATTAGAGTTACACATACCTTGAAGTATAAAAGCATATTCATAATTGTTAATTTGACCTAGCTCCTGTGTTGCATTAATAAAAACAGCTAATCTCTCTATTGGGCTACACGAACTTGGATTACCTGGATTATTTACCCCTGTTGAAACCAAGCTAATGGCCTCAAGCCAGAGTTCCATCACCTTCTTGCTATCGACTTTTTTATACGCTTTCAACAGTTCGCTTCCAGAATTAGTGATTCTTTTTTCGGATTGCGGATTAGCTGGATTCTCATACTCAATAAAATTTAGTTCACCCAATGGCTGCGCGAGATTCGTTATTTGAGAATCGTTATTTTTACCCATGAATATTTTCCTGTACTCTACACACAAGTCCTTATTTGATAAATAAGTCTTTTTTTGTGAATAGATTTCAAGTACAGCCATAATCTCAGCAATGTTTGATGATGCTTTTGATGCAGTCAGTTTTCCTGTATACTTCACTATTCAATCACCTCCATAATGCTTTTTATCGTTCCAATAGTTGATTGGTCCAAAGACATCTGAAGCATATTACAATACTCTATTGCAGCTATTAATGCTTGTTTCTCATTTTCCCCGATTCTCAAATCATTTGCATTCAAGATATTTCTCCAAAATATATCACCTTTATTGAATATATAAAATTCATCAACTTCATCTGTTGACAATTTTTGTTTCATCTTTGTCTTTTCTATCTTAATGTCAGCATCACTAATTAATGCTTTTTCGGCATTCGAAGATAATTCATACACTTTTTTCTGCACAACCTTCCAACACTCTTCCTTCTTACTGTAGGTCTCAATATTTGCTACAGTTCTTTTTTCATCATAAAGAGTGTCAAAGACAAGTTTTGCTATTAAAGCGATATCTTTGTCCAAATCGCTTGAAACAGTTTGATAATCCCAGATTTTTTGATAATCGATTCTAAGATTTATCTTCTGTGCCTCATAAACCAACTTTGAAAATGTATATGCAATCAACTGAGGTCTATATGCTCGTTTTTCTTGATACCAATCTTGCGCAGATACAATTGTACCAATATATTCATATAAAATCTTCTTACCTATTAACTGCTTATAATAATATTCATCAAAAACACTATCGTCTTTTTCCCATTGTTTCAGCATTCTTGTATGGAAATGAGCCGCATTTACCTGTCCTCCCCATGACACAAAATGAGGTAACATTACTGATGCATTTTCATATTTAGCTAAATCAGTGAGTGTATATTTCATGTTTCTCGGTCTAACTAGCTTGTAGTCATCCCTCTGTTTCTTTGTCATCTGCATCAATGGTTGCTCATACTGTCCTCTGGCTCTTTCAAAAAACCACAGTTTCTGAACAATATCTCCAGCAGATATTGGCGCATATATCTTACGTGAATAATCCTCCACACGTACATAAAATGGATGACTAGAATTCAAGTCAGCTGTCTTTACTTGATTTTGGCTATTTGCAAATCTCGCTATATTTCTGATTAAATCAGGATCTTCTTCCTTAAGAATTGTCAATTTCATCTGAACATAGATTCCAGAAAGATCAGCGTTATTCTTTATACTTGTAGCAGCTAATGTAGCTGTTGTCTGACCGCCATTAATAATTTGTAAATTCGTAAATGAAGTAATAACTCCTGTTTCAGCAATATTATCAGGATTGATTGCTTTTGCCGTTGTCGAAATACCATTGTTATATGTAAAGAATCTCGATTTCTCACCTAAAATAGTATCTCTAATACCTTTATTAACACCGCCATTGAACTTTAAGAATGATCTTACATTTGATTCAAGTAAAGCAGGTCCATATTTTTTGTATATATCAGCCAAGAATTCACCTGGCACAATTGCCAAATATGATTCATACTGATCTGTTTCAATATCAGCTTTAATACAAGGTATTCCCTCTATTCCAAAATCCGAACAATTGATTACCAAATCTTCTTTCTCGAATCCTGCTAATCTTGATTTATATATTTTTTCCATATCAAGTACATCAACAACAACAGGTATTGAAATGGAATCAAATACAAATGTCTTAACTGGTAGTTTCTTTACCGCATTACTAAGTATATCCGTACTAATGATAAACAAGTGTATTTGACCAATCGAGTCTATATTGGCCTTAATATTGTGAGCTAGTTCTACAGCAGGATCAGCCAATTCTCCATTATTAAAATAACCTTTAAAGATATTTTCCATAAAATTGAGCATCAACTGCACTTTGGACTGAATGGAATCATTAGTAATAGTTCGCATGTCTCCAGGGTTATAATCCGCATACACTAGATTTAATACATTGGCCGATAAATCCAAATCAGCTGCATCGATTCTCATACTTTTGTATGCTCTGTTTCCTTTATTAAATTCAAAATAGCATTGTTGCATACCAGAAACTAAGGAATAATCATTTTCCAGTATATCTAATGCACTATCAATGAATACTTCTATTGGATAACGAGAATCGGTAACAGCTGAAGCATTGATTTCTTCATTTATATAATTTTCACGAAACTCTTCAATTGTCAGCATTTTCGACCTCCATATACTTTTTTATTCCACTTAATGAAAGAGAATATGTCACTTTATTAATTTCATCATAATTAATATCTTTTGTAGTTAATCTTGGAAAATCAACTCCAACAATATACGAATTAATTGATGCTACTTTGTATTTAGGAAAGGCAGAAACATCCATTCCAGCATAATATCCGTATGCTGTTATTTTTTCTAAAAATGAATCTCTAATCTCATAATCATTAATTGCATTCAATATCAGTGAAACCAACTGTTCTACAGTTGATTGACCATCATCGTACTGTTCTGACATTCTTTCAACTCTAACAATGACGAGCTTACCTTGATTTTCTGCTTCAAGTTGTGTTAACGAAGAAACAGTAACATCAGTCGCTCCAGTTGTAATAGTTTTTACTTCATACCACTCTTCCTCAAACGAAAAATCTTTAGCTGTTTTTGCTGAACCACTCCAAGCATTAATTGCATTTTCTAATCCAATATTCTTAGATAATCTTTTCCATAAAAAATAAAGTTCTCCGAACAGCCCTTGATACGATTCAACACTCATAGGAGTCGATGCTTTTTTAAACATCTTTCGCCATATTGTATATCTATTTCTCACCTGCAATAGTGCATCATTATCCGTCTTCTCGCCTTGAGTTGAATTTATTAAATCCATGCAAAGGGCATAAAATATTACCCTCGCGTCACTCGCTTGCAAATCGAAACTTGACCAATATACTTTCTCCTTTTCCTCCCACTGTGATACCTTGATGCACTGGGTGGATTCAATAAGTATCGGTGGATTGCTAGACATGAACGCAATACTAGGTAACATTTTTTCTCTACATCCCAAAAAAACATTTATTGGGCTATTCTCAAGTTTAATTTTTTTGAAGTTATCGCATTGATTTAATTCTTCAAAAATCTTTTGAATATCAATCATTTTCTCCAAACTCCTCATCTAGTTCTGGATCATATCGACTGGCTTCTATCTCTCTAATCTTTACCTTATTAGCTCTGTACTTCATTTTCTCAGCATCATCTCTACGAGGAAATCCTATCGCAAATCCGAATAATGGAACAGAGTTGTCGATTTTCTCAATAATTTTCTTTTCTTCTTCGTTGTCTTTATCTGGAACAACTAGCTCCATTGGATAAATTACAAATAAAGGGTTCCTTGAACCTACTGATAAATAATCAACAACAGTTAAATTATCGGCATTTCCTTTCTTTGACTGCTCAACTCTATATTTAGCATGTAATTTAGCATCACCAATCTGACTATCTGTCAAACCACAGCAGAAAATATTAGGATCAATAATTCGGTTATTAGTATCACCTATTCTAATTATCTTCTCTCCATCTCTTTTTCTGAAAGATCTTCTTGCTGCTGGTTGTTCGTAATATGCTACTTTTGTTGAACCACCTGTAGCTATCGCAACATCCCACTCAGTAAATGTAAGATTTCGTTCTATGTAATCAGCCAAGTTATCCACATCAAACTTTGAATTTTCATATGGAATTCTTAGATTTCTAATACATTTTGCAATGGCCAATTTATTGACATCACGAAGCATTAGGTGCTTATTTCTTGCTCCTGGTGCTACATATTCTGTCCAACTCACTTTAGAATCAATTATCAACTGATTAACACATAATTTGTTATGTTCATTTATTGATTTGTCATAATATAATTTTGAGGTGTCAGCATATGTTCCACCATAATTAATAACATGTACAATTGTTCCTGTGTTGTACATCTTATTTCTACTAGTAACAAGAAGAGAAGTCTCAAGCGTATCAGGCGATTCCTGTACCATAAGTCCAAATTCTTCAGGTTTTTTCTTTTTCACTATCATTTCTCTAAACTGCATTTTCAAATTTTCAACTGCTTCAACCACAGCCCTAAAATTCATAATGTTAATAGGAGAAATATACAACCTGCACAAATTCTCATATCCCGGTCTATATCCAAACCACCTACACATCTGAAGCAAAGAATCATAGGCAGTTGAATTTCTACTAAAATAGCTAATCATCAATCCTTCTAATGTTAGTCCTCTAGATAATACATATCCACCTATAGCTATTACTCTAGCTCCAGATTCAGCAAAACGCTCATCTTTGTACGAAAATCTATTCTTTTTATTCTTATTGTTTATTATTACTACTTCAAACTTGGATATCTCATCATATAGGCCAGCCTGAATTTCATCCCAAGAAATCTCTTTTCTAAATTCCTCATAAAAATCTGGTTCTGTACCTATACATTCTGGATACCCCATATATATGCCATATAATTTATTCATCTCAACATTTTGAATAAAATCAGATGTTTTCTTAAATGAATCTTGTTCAATAATGTGGTAAATACTTGTAATATATTTTTCTACAACATCCTTAATCTGCTCATGCATATTATTGTAAACAGAAATGTTAATAAGCATAGACCTATGCTTATCATTTTTCCCTTTTAATGTTCTTATCACATTATTTAATAGAAAACATAAAATAGCTTCCTTCATGCTCGAAGACATAGAAGTAAATTGATATTCATCCTTTTTATGTTTTGCTGGTAAAAAATATGGTTCACTTTCATCAAGTTGTCTTATATGTTTTGACATATTATTTCCGTCAAAGGCGAATACTTTAGTAGCTCCAAAATAGTTGGTAGGTGCATTTAGCAATACAATGAAATCTGACGGAAAGAGATCTTTATATGTATCATCACCATCTGGATTCACGAAAACATTAGCAAATGGTGTAGCTGTATATCCAACATAAGATGCAATCGGAAAGTTGTTGAATAAGTTTCGAATATGCCCATTAATAGTTGATGGATCTAGATCGGGCTTCTTTGTATTTACTGATGCATTATCTGCTTCATCATCGATAATCAAAATATTCTCTGATGTAATATTATTAGTTCCAGCTTTTAGCCATTTACAAACCTGCTCAAGCACTGAAGAATTCTTTTTCACAACCAAAATAATTGGCTTATTAAAATCACCACTCGTAGCGTTAAGGTTTTTCTTAACAAATTTAACAAAGTCATTTTCATTATTAGTCAGAGGTACCGCATAATGTTGTTTTACAACTTCAGAATCAGATACCCCAATATATGAGATTTCTGAACTTCCAATTGTATCACTTATAGCCCCAATCAAACCCTCGTCAATTCTAGACTGCGTTTGCTGTCTGAGCGAATCAGTCATTCCGGCCAGTAAAACAATTATCTTGTATCCGTAATCACAAGCCATATTGATTAGTCCAGTATAATTAGCAGTTTTACCAGATTGAACATCGCCTACAACTAATCCCTTTTTCTTACGTTCTGACATATCCATAGTCATATCAGGATTTGCACACTGCTTTAATACGCGTTCACAATCAAGTTCTAACTGATCAATCGTAGTATCGTCAAAATCCTCTCTCTTCAAATAAGATCGATATCGCGCAAAATATCCATCTGCTAATCGTTGTTGCATTATTTCTTTCTTTGCTTCAAACCACTTTCCTGCAGAAGCATCAGCGGTTAATATATCCGGTTCAAAAACGGCAACATTAGGATGATTTTCTTCATATCTAGCCACAACAAAATCGACAGTTTCCTTTTCATCACATGAAAAGACTAGGTTAGATATTTGTCTTGTACAGTCTTCAATTTTTGTGTGTGTAAAAGGTCCTTGCTCATAATTAAGCTTGGTCTTAACCATATCATATATGCTATCCGCTAATTTCTTATCCATATATAGATTCCATCCTCGAAATAATAAAGTCTCTCTTTGACGCAACACTTAAATATGATTCAGTAACCAGCAATCTGTCCAAAACGCTATACCATTCACTGTTTGGATACAACGACAGTACTTTTATTATCTGATCCACTAATTCGTTTTCATTAATATCCAATGAATCGTTAGTTATATTTACTGCGTCGATTACATCATTATGTATTCTATATTTGGGAATGCTTTGCTCAAGTTGCGTCAAAAGCCCTTCAAATAAATCCTTTTGATTAGTATCAAATGTATTTATTAACCCCTGTATTAATGGATTGTCTCTATCGATTTCATAACGAACATTTCCATCTTGTTCATTGATTCTCTCCCAAATATTATGAGTTGGTGTAGCTTCCTTAACACCTGGATTTCTTACAGTTCTTTTACTTCTTATTACAGAATCTTCAACTGCAATCTTCAAATAATCCTTTATCTTATCTGGAATCTTGGCTGACGATTTTTTCACATCCAACATCCACACAGAGTCTAATGAAGAAGGAATATCTACCTGAATTCGCGCAAGCTTATTCAATTCACTTCTAATACCCATTCGCATCCAACTTCCCCAAGAAATTAATCTGCGATTCCTATACAAATAGAACCCTTGATCATCATATATACTTTTGGGGTTTCCTAATAATGACATCTCATTCGGTGTTATTGTTTTCGCGAAAGGAAGTGTGTATGGCGTAACTGTAACAACACTATTTCCAACAGGAATGGAGGTTGTTCTTCCTGTCTGCTGGCGTCCTAATGCACTTATAAGAAAAGGATCTCGTTTTTCAATCCTTCTTCCATGATAAAAGATTTCTATTTCTTCATAGAATCTGTGGAATACCAACTCGACATGTTTTTTTGATTCCGCTACTAATGCTCTAAAGCTTTCCTCGAAATTTTTTGCATAATCTCTAATCTTGTCAAAATCTGACCATATTACAAGGGTACCGCTTTTTTGTGCTATAAGTCGTTCTATTATTGGTAGAGAAGATATTTCATCATTTGACAATACTTTTAAGAATAACTTATTCTTATTCTCTATTACATTTAAATCAAATGACATAGCTAGTAGAACATCGTCCTGCTTTGTTGCCACTGTAAAGACTTTGCATTGTGATAAAGATGCAGACTTAAGACCTAATCCAAATCTTCCAAGTTCAATATCACTATCAGCAACATCATCCCGATTAGACCCTGGTAACATAGCATTATTCAATTTTTCGCTATTCATACCATGTCCATTATCAAGTATGCAAAAATATGGATCCTCACACAACGGATCAGAAAAAATCTCAATTTTCGTAGCTTCAGCAGAAATACTATTATCTATAATATCTGCAACTGCAGTTGAAAAGCTGTATCCCATTGATCGGAATCCAGTCATCAACGCTTTAGCAGGGAACTCGCGTTCTACTAACTCGCTCATTACTTATCCTCTTTTCTCATATACCACCGAATTAATGCTTTTATTCATCATATTTATGTCAGATGATTCAAACCATTCCGTGTTTGGCGTGCTATTAATTGATTTAACCAGTGCAATTTTAACTGCAGTTTTAAAATCCATACAAAATTTTATTTTTCCATATGGAAGTGTAAAATACGAAAGCTTTGTCGCTGTATTTCTAACAATCAAATACTCTTTTTGGAAACCTTTGCGTAATTCAAAATCATATAGAGCATACGGGTAATCTTCGGCCAAGCATCGCACAGTTTCATAGCCCTGATCAGCTAATTCGTTTTGAATAACGTCATATGCAATATTTCTATTGTTATTTTGTACTTCTTGATAATTATCAGGGCCTACATTTTCATAACCTAAACACTCTCTGAGAGCAATAATCTCTGTGTCATAGTTCTCCATACTCTCAAAAAATGTAGCTGTAAATTTATTACCTGTACCTTTCTTATTTAAGAAAACCTTCGAATATGGAATACCATTTTCTCCAACAATCAAAACATCAAAGTTAAGGATTCCACTATCCGTGTCATATTCAAAAGCTTCCACTATAAAGGCATAATCTCCCATTTTAGTAGATATTGCTTCCATTACTTTTTTATTATCAATCTCTACCTCTTCATTACAAAAATTTAGAGATGGTGGATAATGTACTTTCTGACGACCACAATGCACATTAGCAGGGTCTGTTTCCTCTCTTATGTACATACAGAACATTGGGACATCTTCTAGTTCAATCCCATTAACAAATAGACGTTTAAATACATATATATGTGGAATAATAGCTTCTGCTCTAGATTTAGAAAGTATCTGCGTAGATAACTCTTCCTTCGTATATCTTGAAATCCATTCTGGAATTTCGAGAATGCACGCCAATTCCTTATGAACCGATGCCCCCTGTCGCAATGGTGTTGCAACCGTGGCCGTATGTCCTGATTTATTGTCATTTTTTATGTTCAAATACAATGATTTAATATCTATAGGAAGCCTAATTATCATTTTCATTCTCCTTAGAATAATCCGTTGAAAACATAGCTCTAAAAATCTCCGCCAAAACATCTACAACAATTGAGTTTCCAATTAGTTTATTCATTTTTCTATAACTAAAATCTAGATACTCCGTTCTTTCGTATTCTTGCTCAGTAAATCCCATAAATAGAAATGCTTCTCTAATAGTTGGTCTTCTAAATGTATTACCTTTTGCTCCGTTATATCTGAACAGTCCACAGCAATGAGTACGATCCATATTACAAGTTATTGTTCCAATTGTCGTTTCACTAGTAATAGGATCTCTTGCATTTATATCCCACATTACCAAACGAGAAGGAGTATCATTAAGCTGTGCAATGTCAGCCTCGACTCGATACTTTTCTATAGAATAGTCATCTTTATAGAAATTCATGAAATTATATGTTCTACCTTGCTTTACAATTTTCTTCTCGACATTTAACTTTTCCCCAAGGTGACTCACAATAAATGCTCGCTCTCTATCTTGTGGTATTCCGAAATCAAGAGCATTAAGTAGCATACACTCATCATTTGAATAACCTAGCGACTCTAAAAAACTCAACCATTGATCTAAATCTTTCTTATTAGAGGGAGCTAATATTGTTCGAACATTTTCCAATAACAGATATTCAGGCAATCGATTTTCTGCATCTAACTCAATAAGGATTCGCTCTATTTCCCACAACAACCCAGAACGAGTTCCGGAGCCTTTGCTCATTCCTAATCCCTTTCCACCAGTAGATAAGTCCTGACAAGGAAAACTATAAACAAGCAAATCAAAATCTGGCATTTCGCATCCATGTATCTGTGTGATTGATCCACAATTTTTTGATCTTTTATTTGCAATGTACAATTTCTCAATATACTCTGCATCTAGCCCTGTAAGATGAGAAGCTCGCACAGAATCTTTACTAAATTCATATTGATTTAAGTATCTCAATTGTTCTGACTTATCAGGTACAACTGGTCTATCTTCTTCCTTTCCATGAATTGCGTCATAGCATATTATGGCATCTGTGAACCAGTCGCTTATTCCTACTATTTCATAATTAATCCCTATTCTCTCTAAAGCAGTTGCTTGAGCTCCAATTCCCGCAAATGCTTCGAACACTCTTAATTTTTTATCTCTTGTCAACATCTGTTGCTCGCTCCCTATTCTTTATATATTCTCCACTTTTAACTCTAGCATCAAAAGGTTTCTGAGCATCCTTTGGTATCGCCCATGAGTATCCGATTTTAACAGCCCCATCGATTCGGCCTTCACTACATAGCACTTGAATTCTTCTTACTGAAATTCCCCATTTCTCTGATGTTTCTCGAATTGATAAAAATTCCATTTTTCTCTCCATTTTAGGTCAAAAAATCCCTTTTAAATTATAGTCCAAACTGCGAATAATATCAATTCATTTTTATATCAATAACCGGCTTACCCAACCTTCAACTGCAATCCACCAAACAAATCTCCAATAGTACAACTCAGATGCTCGTCCGACTCCGGAAGTGCATACTTGGCAATATCATACTCCGGATTCAGCTCCAGCTTCTTTATCAGTGCTCCGGTATCTACTGCATCGTCCAGTCCATCATGAAATCTTCCTTCCGGCTCTATCTCTGCACTTTCAAGTGCATCCTCTAGGCTGTAGCACCTGTCTAAATCAAATCGCTTCTTAAACACATCCTGGTAATCAATCCAGCGGTCTGCGTTCATATAGTCATCAATCAATATCCTGCTTATTATTTTACCACATAGTACTTGAGTCATACAGTCCTTTTATTGATTTTCATCGTTTACTTTATCTTCCTCTATCATCACCGGCTTGACCTTATCGGTACTGATTACTTTGCAAATGACTCCGCCGTCCGTCACAAACACAATCCTTCCTTTTGCCTTGTCTGCGATTTTGTCATACATTCTGCCTGCACTCATTGACTCGCCCTTTACTGTGTATGGGCTGTTGGCCACGTAGCCGACCTTTCCAAGTCCTTTAATCTTTACCTGTATTGCCTCACTGTCATACTCATTGTCCGGCTCCTTGACCAGCTTGACCTTCATGCCTTTTTCCATGAAGTCACTTCCGTAATAATGGTTACATCCTGCTATTGTAAAATACATTTCTTTCATTGTCGTATCCTCCTGTCTTTTTTACCACTCTTCATAATCCTCATCCATTGCATCATCTACTCCGGCCGCATAGTCATCATCACTGTCGTACCTGTCATAATCATAGTCACCATTCATATAGATATCATCATATCCTTCATCATATGAATCATAAGCACTCGAGCTGCTGTGATATGATGATCCGCCTGAATAGCTTCCGCTATTGACATCGCCATATGTATTTGATGATGAACCTGCAGAGCCTGAGCTGCTATTATATGATTTATCCGAATATTTAGAGCTGCTACTTGATGAACTGTTTCTAGAAGATTTATTCCTAGATGTATAATCTCTATGTTTATAACAGTAACTGCTCTTTGACATCTGTTCATTTTTACATCCTGGAACTATACATAATGGTTTATCTGTGTCAATTATATTACCAATAAATGCAAAAATGGCTATTACTGCAATTACTACGAACACATTCATGCCAAAAGATGAGTCGCTGTTATATGAACTGTGATTAGTATTTGAATTATTATCATTAGTGCAGTCCTTGTAAATCATATACTCTAAATAATCGTCCTGCTTGTCATTTCTTCCGTTGTGGTTCCAGTCGTACATTGCCATAGGTATCACCTCCTGATATTATACCGGTCCATCGGTTTTACATTCATCATAATACTTGCACAGCATACATAAGCTGTTGCAGTGTTTTGAATGATGCAGTGTCCTCTTTATCTAGTAAATAAATTTTTCCATTTTGTCTGTCCTCCTGTTTTTCGTAAATTAAAGGCTTGTTTCTTATGATGGCTATAGCTTAGCATGTTACGAGTCCCAAAATCTGCCCTCGCGCATCGAATCTTTGTTCTTAATTACAATAAAGTACAATAAAACTACAAAAAAGGACGCAGGATTCTCTCCCACGCCCTATGTAAGTAATTTCAGTTGTGATTCACATAACGCTTATTAATAAACTCTATTATAATATCCTTAAATGCATGCACTATTTCAATAATCACATCATCACTTAACCCACTCCTGTTATTTTCTTCATTTGCATATTTCTTTATTGTCTCAATTTTGTTTTCTGCTATTTTACTGACCTCCTTTTTTTATATTTTGTAAAATCAGTATAACAATACAGAATAAATTCTTCTAAGAACGAATTTCGTGATTTTTATAATCAAAGCTTATTTCATTATATATATCTTTGACAATTCTCAATTTTTTCTTATCCCACTTCTTATTAGAAACAAAAGCTTGGAAAGCATTATACTCTTCCATAACTGAAAGCCAATCTTGTTCCACAGTATTCTCCCCAAACCAATGTTGTAGATTTTTACCACCTATAGTAACACGTTCTAAAATTGTACAGATAATAACATTCGCCCCCATAAATTGCTTCTTTACAGCCTCATAATCGAGAGAATCAGATTTCACAATATAATTAATATATTTTCTTCTAGAAGTTAACATACGATTATTAGATGTTACTCTTCCTGGTACAACCCCAGGGTGACTTAACAATAAATCAGAATACATTACTAAAGGTGAACTAAATAAGGCAATCCAGTTTCTCATATTATTAATATTTCGCCTTTTCATATAAGATAGCGCATCTGCTATTTCGTAATAAAAGTCAAAAGAGTATTTCCATTCCAGTGTAAAAAAAGCCAAATAGTCGAATAAACTATTTTTATGTTCTTCATACCAATCTTTTTTTATACTGTCAACAAAACAATCATACTCATCGGAATATTCTTGCATCTTATCTAGTGTAAAATTGCCTTTTCCAATACGCTTATCTACAATCGCCTTAACAAGATGCATATCATGAATATTTTGTAATTCCCAAAAATGGAACTCATTCAATTCATGTCCACTTATTTTATCCATAATGTTATATCTGTATTTTATTTGGTCATCATATTTATTAATTCCGATTTTTTCCAATTCTATTTGTTCTATTTCTCGTTTATTTCGAACATAATCTAATACCCTTTGATACATCATTCTATCACTATCGTTTGCTTTTGTTGCTCCGCCCATGTAATAGTCCAAAGAATGTGTTTCCAGACTATTATCATAAGCATACTTACAACACTCCATCATTATTTGATCTATTATTTCTTTCATGGTAATTTCACCACTGCATACATCTTTAATATATTCGTAAGGGAATATTTTTAAGATTTCTTTGTTTATAAGATATGCCATTGATTTCATTTCATCAGTCAGCATCATTTTCCCTTCTTTCACTTTTTCTAACAGTATACCATTAAATACCTTCCTATACAAAAAAGGACGCAGGATTTCTCCCACGTCCTCACATCTACCTGGCTTTATCTTCTCTTACCTTCGCTATTTCCTTATGCACCGCCACCTGCCTCACCTAATCCACACCTCTAGCCTCAAATGCATCTGCATTATACTGATACTCCTGCGTTTCAGCGACCATCGGTGAATATACAATCTCCGCTTCCACTCACTCAGCTTCTGCCATCTCCGGTTCTGTCTGTTCCTGCTCCTTCGCATTCTCCATATGCTTTTCCTTATCAAGTTGCACATTCATAGCCAGATTATCAAGCTTATCAATCTAAGTATCCAGATGAAGTTCCATTGATACAAGCATCTTTTTCACCGCTTTCATAGGTGCAAGCACCGCCTTTGTAATGGGATGTTTCTGCCCTTTCTGTGAGTAATCCACCTCCGTTTTGTCAGCAAAAGTACGGAATGCATTGGCTACTGTCTGCCCTGCTTCACGAAATCCTTTTGCAAGAAGCGCTGTCTTTGCTATATCCTTATCCGTGGTCTTGATTGCACCTCTTACATTTTCCCGGATATCAAGAAGTCTTTTCTTAATCCCTAAGAACTCAGACACCCTGTATAATGCAGCTCTTCCCTTTTCCTTTGCTTCTTCGACTATGCTCTTAGCAGTAAATCTGACATGTTCTTTCACTTCTGATACCTGTGACTTTATCTGCTCACATCTAGTATTAAGTCACTCCTGTGCTTCTGACAATGCCTTTTTTTGCATTATTGACAAGTATATCCTCCTGCATTTCTTTAATCTGGTTCTGCATATTGGTGAGTTCTTCCGTCATGGAATCAATCTTTTTCTCCAGTCCATCCACATAGCTGCATATCTCAAATACATCATTTGCCTGATCTTTCATGGCATTCTTCTTTAGTAATTCGAGAAGTTCTCTTATGACCTCCTCATTGGTAAGTGTTTTTCCTGTTTCCATTTCCATTCTGTTTCCTCCATTCTGTAAATGGGGCAGCCTTGGCCGCCCCTGTAACATGATTACTAATTATCGAAAGGGTGTTGCCTCTTTGTCCTACTCTTTATCGGGATTGCCATGATGTTTCTCTGCACTCTCCCTCGCCTTTTCGTTGCTCTTATCCTTTGCTTTCTCATATTCTGAGATAATCTCATTATAGAGTTTTTCCCTGAAATCCTATGTAACCGGATAGCAGACATCCTGGTAAATTGGCTTGCCCTGCTCATCCACCTGCTTTGTCTTATAAGAAGGCATTGATACAAAGATTTTCTCTTTGCCCTGCACGATATTGATGTTATTTACAATGAAACTGTTTTCAAAGTAAATGCGGGCAAGTCCCTTGATGTTACTGCCTTCCCTCTCATAATGTGTCACAGTTACGGAAAATTCCGGCATTTCAAAGGAACCTCTGGTTCCTTGTGTTCTTTCCTGTGTCTGTGTTTCTGATTTCTCCGGCTCCCCGATTTTGCATAAACCTCAAGAATATTACTATAGAGTTCCTCTCGAAACTCTGCCGTGATAGGATTGCAGACATCCACCCCATTGCCAATCCTGCAACATCTGCATCATTCATAACATCATCTTCCTACGGGCTTGCAACCACTACAAACTGGCTGTTCTTTACACCAGCCAATACTCTGCCCAGTATGGATATGACTTCATTGATTTTAGAGTGTTGCAAATCAAATAGATTCAGTCGGAATATGCTACTCATAATGTGCCTTGTGCCATATGCACCTCCTATGCATTTTTAGCAAATTTCAGCCACATAATAGCAAGCTATTCATAATCTATGGCATTTACTTTTACATCAAGGATATAAGAAATATTCTTTTCATCGTGATTGCTAAAATTTTTCATTACCACTGCTCCGCCACCTACAAATACAATCGGTGGTGTTTTAATATTATACTCAAACTCACAGATTGAGTTATCTACCCTTTCAACAAAATTTCCTATCTCTGCCTTGATGATTGCAAAGTATTCATTATCTATATCAGACCTGACATATCACATAATATTCTCAATTTCAGTTTCATCACCCTCTCCGTTAAGCTATCTTACACACTACTCATTGATAGAACGCATACAAGTAATAAGACCTCTTGTATTATATCTCTTGTTAATAAAATGAATATTGCTACTGATATTGATTGGGATATTGATAATGATAAAGTATGTATTTCTTTTAAGA
>OGWY01000867.1_pt1 | contig 24726 bp, 18 predicted proteins | sample 1576121 | NCBI WGS metagenome assembly OGWY01 (sample SAMEA3541543, study PRJEB24748) | human gut metagenome | biome: human gut; feature: human-associated habitat; material: faeces | place: China | collected 2012 | reverse complement strand
GTTACAACCCGTCCTCTCGGTGTCCGGTTGATAAAACCATTTTTGATCAGATATGGCTCATATACATCTTCAATCGTGCCGGAATCTTCCCCGATGGCAGCAGCCAGAGTATCCAGTCCCACCGGACCTCCACCAAACTTCTCTATCATTGTCATTAATATGTTCCGGTCTGTATTATCAAGTCCCATGGAGTCAACCTCAAGCTTATCCAGTGCTGTCTTTGCAACCTCATAATCGATACAGCCATTGTGGCATACCTGTGCAAAATCCCGGCATCTCTTTAACAGACGATTGGCAAGTCTTGGTGTTCCTCTGGATCGTTTTGCAATTTCAAGTGCGCCCGCATCATCGGTCTCTACACCCAGTACATCCCCGGACCGTATTACGATCTGCTTCAATTCCTCCGGTGAATAGAATTCCAGCCGATCAACCATGCCAAATCGGTCACGAAGCGGTGCTGTCAGCATACCGGCTCTTGTCGTTGCTCCGATCAATGTGAATTTCGGAAGATCCAGACGGATTGACCTTGCTCCTGCTCCTTTTCCGATCACAACATCAATCGCAAAATCTTCCATTGCAGGATATAAGACTTCCTCTACCTGACTGTTTAATCTGTGAATCTCATCAATAAATAATATATCATTCTCTGACAGATTATTTAAAATAGCTGCCAGTTCGCCCGGCTTCTCGATTGCCGGTCCTGATGTGATCTTGATATTAACACCCATCTCATTTGCAACTATGGATGCTAATGTCGTTTTACCAAGGCCCGGCGGACCATATAAGAGTAAATGATCTAACGGTTCATTTCTCCTCTTTGCCGCCTCAATAAAAATCTTCAGATTCTCTTTTACTTTATTCTGTCCAATATATTCATCCAGATACTTTGGTCTCAAACTATATTCACTATTTAATTCTTCTATATCTGCTTCTGTTGAAATAATTCTACCCACTGTGTCCACCTGTATCTGTTTTTATATTAATTTCTTCAATGCTGCCTTTAATATCGATTCTATATCCATCTGACTGGTATCCCCAATCTTTTTTACGGCAAGTGCTGCTTCGGAATTCGAATAGCCCAGATTTACAAGTGCAAGAATCGCATCTCTTGCTGCATTTAAATCTTGTGTATCCTGTACGATCGACTGCTCATAGGCTGCATCCATCATATCTTCCATCTTTAACTTATCTTTTAATTCCAATATGATCCTTGATGCACCCTTGGCGCCGACACCATTTGCTTTTGATATCGTCTTCGCATCCTCTGAGATCACCGCGAGCTGAAGCTCCTGGATCGTAAGAGCTGTAAGGATTGCCATAGCGACTTTCGGACCTACCCCGCTGATTCCGATCAAGATACGGAATACAGATAATTCCTCTTCTGAATGAAACCCATACAATGTCAATTCATCTTCTCTTATATACATGTGTGTGTATATTTTGATCTGCGTTCCATATGCTGGAATATGCTCAAGAAACTTACCAGATACGAAGATCCGATATCCCATACCGTGGTTATCGATCACTATATAATTCTCTCCTGCACTGACAAGTGCTCCTGAAATGTATGCTATCATAATAATATGTCTCCAAATTTTACTATGCCAAGTATAACACAGTTTTCTCATTATGGAAATATCTGATTGATTTTTTGATCGCAGGGGCATATCATGAGATTATTCGATTTTTTTACATTTGAGGTTACATACTATGATTCAATACGACTATACGATGCCACTTTCTTCAGTTAATCTGAACTGGATGAAAGAAACGCCGGATCAATATCTCTTCTTTGATATTGAAACAACCGGATTAAGCGCTGCCCGGTCAGATCTTTATCTGATCGGATATGGAACGATTCTAAACGACGAACAGTTTCGTATTACCTTATTATTCAATGATGACGGTTGTTCCGAGCCAAAGATGCTCGCTGCATTTAAGGATATATTGGCTGATTACAAATATCTCGTTACATACAATGGCGACACCTTCGATCTGCCATATATAAAGGAAAAATACCGACAGTTCCGTCAGGAGATATCCTTCGATTCAATTACCAGTATCGATGTCTATCGGAAAATAAGAAAATATAAAAAGCTGCTTCAGATGGATTCAATGAAACAGTCCGCTCTGGAATCTGTTATGGGAATGGAACGGGATGAATTTCACTCCGGCGGTCTTCTGATCGATACCTACCAGGACTATTTAGGTACAAAAGATACACAATTACAGGATATGCTTTTATCTCATAATAAGGATGACATCTATGGACTTTTCTATGTATCCGGTTCCCTTACACTTACTTCCTTCTTTGAAGGCAATTTTGCTATATCGAAAACTACCTGTACCGATACACAGTTTACGATCTGTATACAGACAGGAAGGCTTGCGATTCCATTTGATACCAACTGTAATGATATACATATATCAGGCATAGATGAAGTCGTGACGATCGATATTCCAGTTATCCATGATACACTGAAATATTTTTATAAGGACTATAAAAATTATTTCTATCTGCCACTAGAACAGACTGCTATCCACAAGGATGTTGCCTGTTATGTCGAAAGTGCTTATAAAGAAAAAGCCCGCCCGGAAACGGCATACACTACAAAAACAAGTTCGTTTATCCGCCAGAACAAGTTCAAGCAGTCACACATTTTCAAATATGAACATACTGACAAAGATGGATATATTGAACTGAACGATACTTTCATCAATGACAGGATACAGTTAAAAGAATATCTTCTCAATATCTTAAAGCAGATCAAATAGTTCTGGAACATACATAAAACAATAAATACCCACTGATGAATATTCAACAGTGGGTATTTTACATTTTATAAAAAACAATCTTTGATTATTCTTCTACTGGAGCTTCAACAACTTCTTCTGTCTCTTCCGGAACTGGAAGTAATGCCTTTACGCTCAGGCTGATCTTCTTCTCTTCCGGCTTGAAGTCAACAACCTTAGCTTCAATCTCATCACCAATCTTATATACATCTTCTGGCTTTGCAACGTGATCGTATGAAATCTGTGAAACATGCAGTAATGCATCAACGCCTGGCTCTAATTCAACGAATGCACCAAAGTCAGTCATACGTGCAACTTTACCTGTTACAACTGTTCCAACAGCATATTTCTCTTCTGCATTTAACCATGGGTTTGTCTCATCAAACTTTAAGCTTAATGCGATCTTGTCACCATTGATGTCCTTGATGAATGCCTTAACAGTATCACCAACCTTGAACATCTTCTTAGGGCTTTCTACTCTGCCCCATGACATCTCTGAAATATGAAGAAGTCCATCAGCACCACCGAGGTCAATGAATGCACCGAAATCTGTTACATTCTTTACTGTACCTTCTACTGTCATGCCAACTTCAATCTTTTCGAATAATTCTTTTGCAGCTGCAGCTTTTCTCTCAACAATCAGTTTCTTTCTGTTACCAATGATTCTTCTCTTCTTAGGATTGAACTCTGTAAGCTGGAATTCAATATCCTGGTCTAAGTACTTATCAAGGTTCTTTTCATATAAGTCAGATACAAGACTTGCTGGAATGAAGATTCTTGTCTCTTCGTAAAGAACATTTAAGCCGCCATTTACAACCTGAACAACCTTACCTGTAAGAATGTCACCATTGTTAAATGCTTCTTCTAACTTCTCGTTTACTTTCTCTGCTGCAACTCTCTTGTATGAAAGAGCTACCTGTCCTTCACCATCATTTGTCTTGATAACCTTAACAGTGATTGGATCCCCAACTTTTACCAACTCTGTTAAATCGACGTTTGGAGTGTTTGTATATTCATTTCTGGTAATGATACCGTCTGACTTATACTTAATATCAACTACAATCTCATCCGGCTTAACACCGATAATTGTACCGTCGATAATCTCTCCCTGTCTGATTGACGCCTTGCTTTCATCATTTTCTAACATCTGTTCAAAACTTAACTCTGCCATGCTACTATGAACCTCCTTAATAATATAATTTGGGGTAGATGCCCCCGCAGTAATACCTACCCTACTAACGGATTCAAAAGTAGTCAAATCCAAATCAACGAGTGTCTGTATATAGTAAGTATTCTCACATTCTTTTTTACTAATCTCATATAACTTCTGAGTATTAGAGCTGTTCCGACCACCTATAACAATCATGGCATCTACCTTTGATGCAATCTCCTGCGCCTCCCTTTGACGCACGGACGTAGCATTACAGATAGTCTTATAAGCAGTAACATTATACAATTTATTTCGAATAATATCAACAATATAATTAAATTTTCTGTAATTAAAAGTTGTCTGACTAACTATCGATATATTATCCGCTGTTTTGACCTCTCCGTCAATATATTTTCTTACAAAAGCCTCAGCCTCCTCCTCGGAACCTATGACTACCGGAGGCTCTACACACCAGCCCACGATTCCTTTCACCTCGGGATGGCTTGAGTCGCCTATGATGACGACTGTATTTCCTTTCTGTCCTTCCTCGCGCACTATGTTGTGTATCTTCTTGACAAATGGACAGGTCGCATCTATCACCGTATTCCCACCAGCCTCCAGAATGTCATATATCCTTTTCTCAGCGCCATGGGATCTGATTATGACCTTGCTGTCTTTTATCTCAAGCAATTCGTCATCACTGTCGATCACCTGCACTCCGTGCTTTGTAAGATCACCAACCACCTCTTCATTGTGTATTATCTGACCATAAGTATACACATTTTCCTCGTCAGCATGTTCGTATGCTGTATCCACCGCACGCTGAACGCCAAAGCAGAATCCGGCACTCTTTGCAAGTAATATCTCCATATCTAAACCACCTGTATTACATTCTCTCTCTTGCAAGTCCGACTATAGTGTCTGTAACCTGCTCTATCGTCATATCTGAGCTGTCGATAAGAACCGCGTCATCAGCCCTCTTTAAAGGAGCTGTTTTTCTCTCCATATCCTGCTTATCCCTCTGGATTATATCCTGCTCTATCTTCTCTATATCAATATTCTCAGCGCCCTTTGCGACAAGCTCGTCATATCTTCTTTTGGCCCTCACTGCCGAAGAGGCGGTAAGGTATACCTTGAGCTCTGCTGAAGGAAGTATATTTGTTCCTATATCCCTTCCATCCATGACAACATCATTTGAAGCAGCGAGATCCCGCTGGAGTGACAGAAGCTTTTCCCTGACGCATGGAAGTGCAGATGCCTTTGAAGCCATATTACCAGCAGCCTCAGTTCTCAGCTTTCCTGTTACATTCTCGCCGTTAAGGTAGACCTGCTGTGCTCCATCCTCATATTTTATTTCCACGGAAATGTCCGCTATGCTTTTCTCCACCAGGTCTTCATCGCTGGCAGATATATCGCTTTCTGTGAGATATACAGCCACCGCCCTGTACATGGCACCTGTATCCACATATATAAAACCAAGCTCGCCTGCCGCCTTTTTTGCTATCGTGCTTTTGCCTGCACCTGCAGGTCCATCTATTGCTATATTCATATCTTCGTCTCCCTGTAATTAAATTGACTGTCCTCCACGCCTATTGTAAACTCTCGGAAGCAGAAAGTCCAGCCAGATATCCAGTCGACCACGCCACCTGCAGGTTAAATCCACCTGTCAGCGCATCGATATCCAGCAGTTCTCCGGCAAAATACACGTCCCCCACAAGCTTAGACTCCATGGTGGAAGGATTTACCTCTTTTACGCTCACTCCGCCTCTTGTGATTATAGCCTCATCATATCCCCGAAGCCCCACAAATGTAAGTCTGAATTCCTTCAGCACATCTATAAGTCTCTGTCTTTCTTCCCTGGTCACTGAGTTGACCTTCTTATACGGATTGATACCGGATCTCTCCACAACCACATCTATCATCTTGATCGGAAGCAGATCTCCAAGAGAATTCTTGAAGTCTTTGTTTGCATATTTCTTGAAATCCTTGAGGAGTCTGGCATCAAGCATATCTCTGTCCATAGCCGGCTTCAGATCTATGTACATGTCTATATCTTTTCCAATATACCTGTGTATATATGCGGAGGCCTTGATCACCAGCGGCCCACTTATGCCAAAGTGGGTAAACAGCATCTCCCCCTGTTCGTCAAATATTTTCTTCTTTCCACTGCTTATGTGAAGTGCCACGTTTTTAAGCGACAGTCCCATCATCATGGAGCAGCATTTCTCTTCTATCTCAAACGGAACCAGTGATGGACTTAACGGCTTTATCGTATGACCCATATATTCTGCCAGTCTGTATCCGTCTCCGGTAGATCCCGTGAGTGGATACGATCTTCCGCCGGTACAAATTATAACAGCATCACAGTATATCCTGTCATTGCCTGTCCCGCCGTTATCTCCTGATACGTCAACACTCTTTATCCTGCCATCCTCTATATTGATTCCTGTAACCTTCGTATTCAAATACAGACTTATATTTTTATTTCTGTTTATAAGAGTTTTGAATGCTCCTATAACGTCTGAAGAATGATCGCTTGTCGGGAACACTCTTCCTCCGCGTTCTATCTTGAGCGGACATCCGGCCTTCTCAAGATAGTCCATTATCATATTGTTGTCAAATGTATAAAAGGAGCTGTACATAAACTTGCTGTTCGTGACCACTGAATTAAAAAATCCGTCAGCGTCACATGCATTTGTCACATTACAACGTCCCTTACCTGTTATAAATAACTTTTTTCCGATCCTGTCATTCTTTTCAATGAGAATGACCTTATTCTTCTGTGCCGCTGTCAGTGCAGCCATTACCCCTGCAGCTCCTGCACCTATAACCACTATTTTCCCTGTCATATTATCTCCATATATTAAACAAAAGGACAGAGACTCCGCTCGCGGAGCTCCGTCCCTTTTTATGATCATTTATATAGCTGACCTTATGAATTCAGTTATTAAACTGGATAAGCTGTGCTGTCCTTGTCAGCAAGTGTGACATCGACCTTCTTATCCTGAGCCTCTCTGTACTTGAAGAAGTCAGTTGCAACCTGTGGGAACAGTGCATATGTGAGTACATCCTCATCCTGCTTCTTGTACTGGATCATCTCCTTCTCAATCTTGTCGAGCTCGTTCTCAAGAAGATCTGCTGGACGGCATGTGATCTGCTCCTCATCGCCGATAACCTTCTTCTTAACCTCTGGATCAACAGGCTTTACTGACTGACCATACTCGCCACGTACAAGTGCCTTTGACTCCTTTGTACACATCTTGTATCTCTCGCCTGTTACAACGTTGAGAACTGCCTGTGTGCCAACGATCTGGCTTGAAGGAGTAACAAGTGGCGGCTCACCATAGTCCTTACGAACTCTTGGAACCTCCTCAAGAACGGCCTCAAACTTATCCTCAGCACCCATCTCCTTGAGCTGTGATACGAGGTTTGAAAGCATTCCACCAGGTACCTGGTAGAGAAGTGTCTTAACGTTAACGCCAAGAACCTTTGGATTTAAGAGACCGCTTGCGATCCACTCTTCTCTGAGTGGTCTGAAGTAGTCTGCTATCTCAGCCAGAAGCTTCTGATCCAGACCTGGATCAAACTCTGTTCCCTCAAATGTCTTGGCCATAACCTCTGTTGCAGGCTGTGATGTACCAAGCGCAAGAGGTGAGATTGCTGTATCGATGACATCACATCCAGCCTCTACAGCCTTGAGGTATGTCATTGAAGCTACACCTGATGTGTAATGTGTATGAAGCTGAATTGGAAGGCTTGAACCATCCTTGAGTGCCTGTACAAGCTCTGTAGCCTTATTTGGAACAAGAAGTCCGGCCATATCCTTGATACAGATTGAATCTGCTCCCATATCCTCGATTCTCTTTGCCATATCCTTCCAGTAATCCAGAGTATATGCATCACCGAGTGTATATGAAAGAGCTACCTGGGCATGTCCACCCTCTTTGTTACAAGCCTTAACTGATGTCTGAAGGTTTCTAAGATCGTTCAGACAGTCAAATATTCTGATGATATCAATACCATTTGCGATTGACTTCTGTACGAAATACTCTACAACATCATCTGCATAATGACGGTATCCGAGGATATTCTGTCCTCTGAAGAGCATCTGCAGCTTTGTATTCTTGAATCCATCTCTGAGCTTTCTGAGTCTCTCCCATGGATCCTCCTTAAGGAATCTGAGTGATGCATCAAATGTTGCACCGCCCCAGCACTCTACTGAATGATAACCAACCTTATCCATCTTGTCGATGATAGGAAGCATCTGCTCGGTTGTCATACGAGTAGCTATAAGTGACTGATGCGCATCACGCAGTACAGTTTCCGTAATCTTTATCGGTTTCTTATCTGCCATTTTATCGTCCTCCTATATAATTTCATTGCCTAAATTCTTAATTAAATTCCAAATATTGCAAGGAATGTACCAGCTGCTACGGCTGTACCGATAACACCTGCAACATTTGGTCCCATAGCATTCATCAGAAGGAAGTTTGTAGGATCATACTGTGCTCCAACCTTCTGTGATACTCTGGCTGCCATTGGAACGGCTGATACACCAGCAGAACCGATAAGCGGATTAACCTTGCCCTTTGTCGCCCAGCACATGAGCTTACCGAAGAGAACTCCGGCTGCTGTACCAACTGCGAATGCGACAAGACCAAGGAATACTATCTTAAGTGTACTCATCTTAAGGAATGCCTCTGCACTTGTAGAAGCACCTACTGAAGTACCAAGTAAGATAACTACGATATACATAAGAGCGTTTGAAGCTGTCTCTGTGAGCTGCTTAACAACGCCGCACTCTCTGAAGAGATTACCAAGCATCAGCATACCTACAAGTGGTGCTGTTGTTGGAAGTATAAGAACTACCACAAGTGTAACGATGATAGGGAAGAGGATCTTCTCGATTTTGGTTACAGGTCTGAGCTGTGGCATTCTAACAAGTCTCTCCTTCTTTGTTGTGAGAGCCTTCATGATAGGTGGCTGTATAACAGGTACAAGTGACATATATGAATATGCCGCAACTGCTATAGGTCCGAGAAGTGTTCCACCCATGCCGAGCTTACCGGCAAGGTAGATAGATGTAGGACCATCTGCACCACCGATGATCGATATAGCCGCAGCCTCTTTGCCGTTGAATCCCATAAGGAATGCAAGGAAGTAAGCTGTATAGATACCGAACTGAGCTGCAGCGCCGAGCAGGAAACTCTTCGGGTTCGCGATAAGCGGACCAAAGTCTGTCATGGCACCTACGCCCATGAATATAAGTGAAGGTAAGATACTCCACTCGTCAAGCAGGTAAAAATAATGTAACAAGCCGCCCTCTGCCATAATATCTGGGAACATGTTTACAAGAAACATACCAAATGAGATAGGGACAAGAAGAAGTGGCTCAAAACCCTTTCCGATCGCAAGATACATGAAAGCAAACGCTATAAGGATCATAACGTAATTCTTCCAGTCAAGACTTGCAAAACCGGTCTGATTAGCTAAATTTGTCAAAACGTCAACTATTGTGCTGCCCATTTAGTTGTTTCCTCCTATAAGATTTATTCTAATTCAAGCAATTAGTTGAGTGTTGCAAGTGTGTCGCCTGACTCAACACTAGCGCCTACTGTAACATCTATGCTTGCGATAGTACCATCTTCCGGAGCAACAACTTCGTTTTCCATCTTCATAGCCTCAAGGATGAGGATTACCTGACCCTTCTTTACTGAATCGCCAACATTAGCCTTTACTGCAAGGATCTTACCAGGCATAGGTGATGAAACCTTAACGCTTCCTGCGCCGCCTGCTGCTGGTGCTGGTGCTGCAGGAGCTGCTGCTGGTGCAGGTGCTGCCACTGGAGCTGCTGCTACTGGAGCTGCGCCACCTGATAATTCTTCAACTGATACATCGTATGATGTGCCATTAACTGTGATTCTATAATTCTTCATAACAATTATCCTCCTATAATTATCTCTTATTCTTTTTTCTTGGTCTTACAACCAACTTATCGTTACTTGGATAGTTTACACGAACTCTTGTCTTTCCGCCCTGTGCCGCCATAACCGCTGCTGATATAACCGCAACAAGCTCTGAGTCGTTCATAACGCTCTCACCGGTCGCTGTGTTGACAATGTCTACTATTCCAGCTGGAGCAGGTGCGCTTCCTGCAGGAGTCTCATCCTCCTTGTCAACATTTAATGTTGCAACGCTTCCAAGAGCCTTCTTTGCCTTCTCAGCCTTTCTCTTCTCTCTTGTCTCCTTGTCCAAAAGAGCCGGAACATACTTGAGAAGTGAAATTATGAATGATATGAAGATAAGTGCTATAAACACGATACCCATACCTATGAGGGTATTTGCTCCCGCATCCTTCATCTTGTCCTTAAGTGTCTGATTAGCAGCAACTTCAAATTCGGAAATCTTGTATGGATAAACACCATTTGATGCAAGCATCTGATCAGCCTCTTCTTCTGAATACTGATTCTGAGCCATCACTGAATACTTCTGAAAATTGTAAGTTACCGAATTGTCTACAAATGTTGCCTTTACTATAGCTTCTTTTTCTGCACATTCTGCATATAATGTAACAACAACCTTGTCATCAACTTCTTGTATTGTTTTATCATCTTCATCTTCGAGATTGACCGGCTTAAACTGCTGGAATTTACCATAGTCAGACTCAATCGTTGAAAAAACCTTTAATGCATCAGCAGTCGTTTCATCTACCTGACCGCCATTTGCCTCTTCATCTACATAGAAATTATATACATCTTCAACCTGCGCAATCTGCATGTAATTCGTAGCCTGTGTTTCTGCTATCTGAACCAATGTGTTTCCGTCATAGTCAAATTCTACTTTCTTGTCTGAAGACGAACATCCGGCAAGTGCAAATGTAACAGCTAACATAGAAACTATCAATAATAACTTTTTCTTTATTATCTTTTCCATTAAGTTGTCACTCCTTTATATTGTTCCATGCTTCTTGAATGGTCTGTCCTCACTCTTTGAAAAAAGCATATCGAGTGCTGCTATAACTCTCTTTCTTGTTGCATCAGGCTCGATAATGTCATCCACATATCCTCTTCTTGCTGCTGAGAGAGCTCCTGAAAGCGCCTCTGTGTACTCTGCCTTCTTATCATTGATATAAGCAAGCTTGTCACCGGCTGCTGCGATCTCATCTTCATACATGATCTTTACAGCCATCTCTGGATCCATTGTTCCGATAACTGACTTAGGCCAAGCAAATACAACGTCAGCTCCGATAGCCTTTGAACACATAACTGTGTAGGCTGTACCATATGCCTTGTCAAGCATAACAGTTACCTTTGGCACTGTTGCGTTGGCATAAGCGTAAGTAAGCTTTGCAACAGCCTTTGAGATAGTCTTCTCTTCCTTTACAGTTGCTGCAAATCCCTTGATGTTTACAAGTGTGACAACTGGGATGTTGAATGAATCACAAAGCTTTACGAAATCCTCTGCCTTATATGCACCGGCTGTTGTCATGACATCCTTCTGGTTTCCGACAACACCGACTGTCTCACCGTTAAGTCTGATAAATGCAGTAACAACGTCATCTGCAAAATCCTTCTTGAGCTCGAATACAAACTCATCATCAGTGATATCTGCTATAACAGCCTTCACATCCCCTGCCTTTGTAGCAAGATCTGGAATGATTCTGTTCACATCATCCTCACATACTGCGCAGTCGCCATCATCCTCATTGTTTGATGGAAGAAGACCTACCATAGTTCTCACTGCACCGAGAAGCTCTGCCTCTGTGTCGTATACTGCGTCAACATTTGCTGTGTTCTCTGCAACATAATCTGCTGCTGCAGTGTCAAGCTTCTCTGCACGGTTCTCATCCAGTGCATTTGGACTGTTAACAAAGAGCTTAGCTCCTTCCTTAGTCATGAATGTTACGTCTGTGAGATTAGGTATAAGTGCTGCACCACCACCGCATGTACCAAATATAGCTGTGATCTGTGGTATTACACCTGATGCAAGAGTCTGCTTCATGAATACCTCTCCAAATGCATTAAGAGCATCTGTAGCCTCCTGAAGTCTGAGTCCGGCACAATCGATCAGCCCGATAACAGGTGCACCCATCTTCATTGCCATGTCGTAAAGGTTTGCGATCTTCTTGGCATGCATCTCGCCTATAGAACCGCCGAGCACCTTTGCATCCTGGCTGTAAACATAAACTAAATTGCCATCGATCACTCCATAACCGGTTATTACGCCGTCTTTTGGAGTATCCTTGTCCTGAATGTTGAAATCTGTATTTCTAGCAGTTACATATGCGCCGATTTCAACAAAACTTGAGTCATCAAGTAACATTGAAATTCTGTCACTTGCTGACAAGCTTGGTGTGTTGCTCATTTTTAGCCCTCCGTTTAATTTATTTTAGGACTATATATAGTCCAATTTTCGCCGAGTATAATTGTAAAGCCTTTGTCGTCATATTTCAAGTAAAATCGAAAAAACCACCAAAGGTTTATCGGCGTTGTAAGCGATTATTTTTCAAAATAAAACAGGGAATCTGTGTAAAATATACCCTCAAACAAAAGTATACCCCAAATTCCCCGTTGAATTATAAAATCTGTTTTATTTTTTACTGTTTTAGTCCTTGAGAACTTCTCTGTTGTGATACAGATAATCTCCAAGAGATATAAGTGTCAGTGCAAGTGCAAGGTAGATGAGCACCTGATCAAAGATGTAGAACACCTTGAGATCAGCTATCAGAAATCCTACCATGATCATCTGAACCGTTGTCTTGATCTTTCCCCACCATCCGGCAGCAATAACAATTCCCTTTTCTGCCGCAATAAGTCTGAATCCGCTTATTATGAAATCACGCGCTATGATCACTATAACGATCCATGCTGGGATCCTGTTCAGATCCGACAGTGCTATGAGTGCCGAACATACCAGCAGCTTATCTGCCAGAGGATCCATGAATTTTCCAAAATTGGTGACCAGATTGTATTTTCTTGCAATCTTTCCGTCAAGCATATCTGTAAGTGATGCGGCTATGAATATTCCAAGTGCCACCCACTTCGACCATCCCGGTGACATATATAAAAACACGAGAAAGAATGGAATCATTATAGCTCTTAGTATTGTCAATTTGTTTGGTAAATTCATTCTACTATCACTCCTGTCAAGTCATATTCATTTGCCTCGGTTATCTTCACATCCACAAATGAACCGGATATCAATTCATATGGTGCGCTGACGAACACTATTCCGTCAACCCCCGGAGCATCTCTGTAGGTTCTTCCCACATATACATCATCGTCGACCAGATATCCCTCAATGAGAACCTTCTGGGTGCTTCCGATCATCTGCTGGTTCTTCTCATAGGAAATCTCCTGCTGAAGCTCCATGATCTCATCGCGCCACTTTACAGCCAGCTCTCCATCCACCTGATCCTCGTACTCCGCAGCCGGAGTGCCCTCCTCAGGCGAATAAGTGAATACTCCAAGCCTGTCAAACTCGCACTCGTCAACAAAGTCGACCAGACCATCGTGCAGTTCCTGTGTCTCACCTGGGAAACCAGATATGAGCGTGGTTCTGATGGCTATATCCGGCATGGCTGTCCTCAGTCTGCCGACAAGCTCCACAATGTCCTCCCTGCTGGTTCTTCTGCCCATTCTCTTAAGTATCGCATTCTCAGAATGCTGGATAGGTATATCGACATAATGGCAGATCTTCGGATTCGTGGCCATAACCTCTATTAGTTCATCTGTTATCTCCTCCGGATAACAGTACAGAAGTCTTATCCACTCTATGCCTTCTATCTCACTGAGTTTTGTGAGAAGCTCTGGAAGCTTCTTCTCACCATACAGATCAACTCCGTACAGCGTAGTCTCCTGTGCCACAAGGACAAGCTCCTTTATACCATCAGACGCAAGCTTTTCAGCGGATGCGATCAGGCTGTCCATCGGCATGCTTCTGTATCTGCCTCGTATGTGAGGTATTATACAATAAGTGCACAGTTTATTACAACCTTCTGCGATCTTAAAATACGCCATCGACGCATTTGTCGTTACTATTCTCTCGGCAATCGGCCTTGGAGTATAATTTATATCATCTACGATCGACTCCTCGTCGGTTCCTATTGCCTCAACTATCTTATCGTAATTGGTCGCACCAATAATGACATCGATCTCCGGAAGCTCCTTCATTATCTCGTCCTTGTATCTCTGGGACAGACATCCCGCAACGATAAGCTTTTTTAGTTTTCTGGTTTTCTTCAGTTCTCCCATCTCGATGATGGTGTTGATGCTTTCCTCTTTCGCATCGCTGATGAACGCACAGGTATTTACAACTACTACATCTGCCTCTGTCTCATCATTTGTAAGCTGGTGGCCGGCTTTGTTCAGCAAACCGAGCATGACCTCGCTGTCCACCAGATTTTTATCACAGCCTAGTGATATGAGTAATACTTTCATCTGTTCTCCAATAATTTTGCACTTGTTCTTAGTTTATATTTATTGATTCCACGCAGTTTGACATGAGCATGGCTATGGTCATAGGGCCGACTCCGCCAGGTACAGGAGTTATCGCTCCGGCAACCTCCTTGGCTGATTCAAAATCCACATCACCGCAGAGCTTATTATTCTCATTCCTGTGGATTCCCACATCTATAACTGTTGCGCCTTCCTTGATGTAAGATGCATCGATCATTTCTGGCTTTCCTATTGCCACCACGAGTATATCAGCACGTCTGCACACTTCCTTGAGATTCTTTGTTCTGGAATGGCACACGGTTACGGTTCCGTTCTCGCGGAGCAGCAGCATGCTCATAGGCTTGCCTACTATATTGCTTCTGCCGAGTACCACGCACTCCTTACCCTCTATCTCTATTCCTGATCTCTTGATGAGCTGGATAACTCCGGCTGGTGTACATGACACAAAGCCCGGCTGTCCTATGCTGAGCGCACCAACACTCATCGGATGGAAGCCGTCCACATCCTTCTTTGGAGATATGGTCTTTATGACCTTATCCTCATCTATATGCTTTGGAAGCGGGAGCTGTACAAGTATTCCGTTCACCTTATCGTCAGAATTGAGCTTCTCTATAAGTGCAAGAAGCTCCTCCTCAGTTGTCTCCTCTGGGAGCTCGTATGACAGTGAACCTATTCCTATATACTCACATGCCTTCTTCTTGTTGCCAACATATACTGATGAAGCAGGATCATTGCCGACCTGAATAACAGCAAGGCATATCTCTACACCCTCTGCCTTAAGCCCTGCAACCTTCTCCTTGAGCTCATCCTTTATCTGTTTTGATATAACCTTACCATCTATAAGCTTATACATTTATCTGTCCTCCTAGAATAATCCGACGATCTTGCCGTCATCATCCACATAAATTCTCTCTGCAGCCGGAGCCTTTGGAAGTCCAGGCATGGTCATGATCGTTCCGGTAATCGCTACCACAAATCCCGCTCCTGCACTGACATAAACCTCACGGATATTTATATCGAATCCTGTAGGTCTTCCAAGCTTCTTTGGATCATCTGACAGAGAATACTGGTTCTTTGCCATACATACAGGGAAATTGCCGAAGCCCATCTCCTCGATCTTGGCGATGGCCTTGCTGGCCTCTGCACTGTATGTAACACCATCCGCGCCATATATCTCTGTAGCGATACAGTTGATCTTATCCTTTATTGAAAGGCTGTCATTGTAGAGCACCTTGAAGTTGCTCTTCTTGTTCTCCAGCGTGTTGAGCACTGCATTTGCAAGGTCTATACCGCCCTTGCCGCCCTGCTCCCATACATTTGCAAGAGCAAAATCACAGTCTCTGTCCTCGCAGAACTTCTTGACAAAGTCAAGCTCTGCCTGGCTGTCTGTGACAAATCTGTTCAGTGTAACAACAACAGGAACGCCATACTTCTGAAGATTCTCAATATGCTTTTCAAGGTTTACTATACCAGCCTTAAGCGCGTCGAGATTCTCCTCGCCGAGATCTGCCTTTGCAACTCCGCCATTGTACTTGAGTGCTCTTACTGTAGCAACCAGAACCACCGCATCCGGCTTAAGGTTGTTCATTCGGCACTTGATATCGAAGAACTTCTCAGCTCCGAGATCTGCGCCAAATCCTGCCTCTGTTATTACATAATCTGCAAGCTTTAATGCTGTCTTTGTAGCCATTACACTGTTACATCCATGTGCTATATTTGCAAATGGTCCGCCGTGTACGATTGCCGGTGTATGCTCAAGTGTCTGGATAAGGTTTGGCTTGATGGCATCCTTTAAGAGCGCTGCCATAGCTCCTACAGCCTTGAGATCAGCCGCTGTCACAGGCTCATTGTCCATGTTGTATGCAACGATTATTCTGCCAAGTCTCTCCTGAAGATCCTTCATGTCACTTGCAAGACAGAGAATAGCCATGATCTCCGATGCAACTGTGATGACAAATCCGTCCTCTCTAGGCACTCCGTCGACACGCTTTCCAAGTCCGACAACTGTGTGTCTGAGAACTCTGTCGTTCATATCCATACATCTCTTGAACACTATTCTGTTCACATCTATTCTCAGTGCATTTCCCTGCTGGATATGGTTATCCATCATGGCTGCAAGGAGATTGTTTGCAGATGTTATAGCATGAAAATCTCCTGTAAAGTGGAGGTTGAGATCCTCCATAGGTACTACCTGTGCATATCCGCCGCCGGCTGCACCACCCTTGATTCCAAAACATGGTCCAAGTGATGGCTCACGAAGTGCGATAACCGCCTTCTTTCCAAGCTGTCCCATAGCCTCACCAAGTCCTACAGTGATTGTCGTCTTTCCCTCTCCTGCAGGTGTTGGATTGATGGCTGTAACGAGGATAAGCTTTCCGTTCTCGTTGCCCTCAACCTTCTTTATAAGCTCATCTGAGAGCTTTGCCTTATACTTTCCATAGAGATCGAGGTCATCCTCTGATATTCCGAGCTTTGCAGCAACCTCCCTTATGTGCTTCATCTCAGCCTTCTGTGCAATTTCAATGTCTGTCATCATAGCTCTTATCCTCCGCTTTTTATAAATTAGTGTCTATATATTCATCAAACTGTTCCTGAGTCATCAGGATCTTTCTGGCCTTTGTGCCCTCCTCCGGGCCAACTACTCCCGCGGCCATCAACTGATCCATGATCCTTGCGGCTCTGTTAAAGCCTATCTTGAACGTTCTCTGAAGCATACCTATAGAAGCTTTTTCTTTCTCTATAATGAATCTTCCCGCTTCCACGAAATATTCATCCTTATCACTGGCTGAAGCCCCACCTATCGCTGTGGCGCCTGATCCACCATTTCCGGATATTGATTTGGATATCTCATCATCATATGTTCCCACGCCATTGTTCTTCTTGAGGAAATCAACAACCGCTGTAACCTCATCATCCGACACAAATGCGCCCTGTACTCTGACCGGCTTAGGATAGCCTGTCGGATAGAACAGCATATCTCCCTTTCCAAGAAGTTTCTCTGCTCCTACCATATCAAGTATGGTTCTGGAATCAACTCCCGACGAAACTGCAAATGCTATTCTCGATGGAACATTTGCTTTTATGAGACCTGTTATGACATCAACCGACGGTCTCTGTGTTGCTATGACAAGATGTATACCCGCTGCTCTGGCAAGCTGTGAAAGTCTGACTATTGCATCCTCGACTTCGCCGTGTGCAACCATCATAAGATCCGCAAGCTCATCCACTATAACCACTATCTGTGGCATCTTGGTCAGCTTTTCTCCATCAGCTCCCGCTATAACGGCATTTTCAACCTTGTCATTATATCCCTGTATATTACGTACACTGTGCTCAGCAAAAAGCTGGTATCTTCTTGTCATCTCCATGACAGCCCAGTTGAGTGCCCCTGCCGCCTTCTTTGGATCTGTTACGACCGGTATCAGGAGGTGTGGTATGCCATTGTAGCATGCAAGCTCAACCATCTTAGGATCTATCATTATGAGCTTTACCTCCTCCGGTGTGGCTTTGTACAGTATACTCATTATAAGTGTATTGATACACACTGATTTACCCGAACCTGTGGCTCCGGCGATCAGAAGATGCGGCATCTTGGCAATATCCGTTGCGATGACCTGTCCACTTATATCCTTACCAACCGCAAATGCCACTTTGGACTTGAGGTTCTTGAAATTATCTGATTCTATAAGCTCCCGGAACGCCACAATTGAGTTCTCCTTGTTAGGGACCTCTATTCCTATGGCTGCCTTGCCAGGTATCGGTGCCTCTATACGTATATCCGCAGCCGCAAGGTTGAGCTTTATGTCGTCCGCAAGGTTCAGTATCTTGCTGACCTTGACACCCTGCTCCGGCTGCATCTCAAATCTCGTTACAGCAGGACCGCAGCTATAGTTTGTTATGGTTACATTAACACCAAATGTCTCGAGGGTATTCTTAAGCTTGATGGCTGTCTCCCTGACATGGGCATCCCTGTTGGAATTGTTCGCCTTTTTAGGCTGGGACAGCAGATCTGCCGTTGGGAATTTATACTTTCTTCCCTCCTGATACTGCTTTGAGCTCTCAGTCTGTACCGCCGGCTTCTTTTTGCTTTGAGCCGCGGTATCCGTCTTCTCCTCCTCCGCAAATGCAGAGTCGTAGAGCGGATTGTAATCTGACACACTCTCTGGATACATATTGCCATTTACCGCTCCCGCAAGGACATCCTCCGCATCATCAGTAAATGAAAGTATCTCTGCATCCTCCATATCAGTGTCCACAGCAGCCAGCTTTGGTTCTTCAGGAGTTACGACCACCGGCTTTCTTCTCTTCACAGGTGCAGGCTTCCGCACCGGTTTATGCACAGGATCCTCTCTGTCTATCTGAACTGGATTGACGATCTCCTCTCTGTCGGTCATGACGATCTTCTCTATATCATTGTTAAATTCATCATAGGACATATCCACAGCGCCATCGCCAGGAGTGAGCTCGTGGACATCCTCCATGGCAAAGAAATCCCTGGCAGGCTCCCTCTCTACACCCTTCTGTGTCTTAGTCTTCCTTGGCTTGACCTGCGTTGCAGCAGTCCTGTCGGAAGCTCTGTCATCCTTGGTCTTATCGCTGCTGTACACATTGAGATTTGCCATCGATGGTCTCACTCTGCGAACCGGAGTATCATTTACATCATGTGAGTAATAACCATCGTCATATCTGTCACTTTGATACTCCTCATCTTCATACTGTTCGTCATCATCACTTTCTCTGCGCTCACGGATAGATGCTATGAAAAGTTTGATCTCGTCTATAACTGATATCTCCGTTATGAGAATGAACATGATAACCGCAGCTATAAATATTACTATGCACGCACCCGGAACTCCAAGCAGTGTCCTTATCGCAAAGAATATTCCTCCGCATATAACTCCTCCGCCTGATCTGTCCTTATACCCATCCATGTACAGAACCTTGACCGACTCAAAGGTCGATGAATATATAGCCTGAAATACCATGGACAACAGGATGAGCACAACGCCAAAATATACAACCTTTTTGACGATCTTCCTCCTGAAATCATTTGATATAAGATAGGCAGCCGACACAAACAGATATACCGGGAATATGTACTCGCTGAAACCGATTATTCCAAAGAAAAATCCCGATACGGTATCTCCCACTATTCCGCAGATCCTGAAGTTTGCAAGCAGCAGAAATACCGAAAATGCAAAGAGAACTATGAGTATGATCTCACTTCTCATCTGCTTCTGCCTTGCCAGTTCCTCTTCCCGGGCTTTGCGTTCTATGGCAGCCTTTGATCTGGCAGATGTTTTTTTCGATGCAGTATTCTTCTTCGCAGATGTCCTGTTATTTGATCCGCCTTTTGAAGAGTTCTTTGCCACAGTCTTTTTAGACGCAGCGTTTTTGGACGTGCCATTCTTTGATGTATTGTTCTTGTATGACTTTTTATTACCAGCAGCCATTTTCTACCTCTATTCTAAATCTTAAGCAACAAAATACCATATTACAGACACGATTCCCGCGATCATACAATATATGGAAAATCCCTTAAAATTCTTTTTCTTGACCGTATAAAGCATAAATTTTATACATATGTATCCGACAATGCCGGCAACGATCATACCAACTATGTAATTAACGACATCCGCCCCTGAGATTGATGCCTTAAACAGATCAGGTATCTCCAGTATGACAGCGCCAAGAACAGCCGGTATGGACATTATAAACGAATACTTTACTGTAAATTTTCTTGTGTAGCCGCACGCCATACCTGCAGTTATCGTACTTCCGGATCTGGATATTCCGGGAAGTGTGGCAACAGCCTGTGCCAGTCCAACAAATATGGCATTTCTGTATGTAGCCTTTGCTACACTTTTCTTACCAGCCGGCAGTCTGTCCGCAAAATACAGGATAACAGATGTTATACACAGACAGATACCCGGTATCAAAAGTGTATCTCCCGCATGTCCTATAGCTTTGTCAAATGGAACTGCGATCACCGTCGTCGTAAGAGTTGACACGAGTATGAGCATAACAAACTTTCTGTATGCCGTACACACGATCTTCCTATACGGATATATCTTTCCCTCATTCGAGGTCTTGTTCTTTATGAAATTTACCAGATTGACACAGCAGTCTCCAACTATCTTTAATCCCTCTATAACGAGCTTCTTTATATCTGCCCAGTAGACTATAAATATGGCAACCAGCGTGCCAAAATGGAGCAGTATGTCAAATAATATACCCGTATCGGTCTCCACTCCAAAAATATTCTTGAAAATAGCCAGATGTCCCGAACTGCTGACTGGAAGAAATTCTGTAGCTCCCTGTATTATTCCCATCAAAATTGCCTGTAATAAGCTCATGACCGACCTCCCTTGATCGATGTTTATACAATATCCTATGGAATTTTACTATCATTTTCTTAATTAATCAAGTCATACAGCGTTTTTAAAGCCGCCGACATACCACCGATCCTGTCTATAACCCTTTTTTCGACAGCCTGTTTTCCTATCAGGACCGAGCCCACATCCTTGGTCAGCTCTGTCGTGTTAAACATAAGTTTCTCCAGTTCTTTCCTGTCTATAGATGAGTGATCCACTGTGAACTGTATGATCCTCTCCTGCATCTTCTCTATATATTCAAAGTTCTGCTTAACTCCAAGCACCGCCGTATTTGTCCTTATTGGATGAACTATCATCGTTGCGGTCGGCACTATAAAAGACACATTTCCCGACACCGCCAGAGGAACTCCTATGGAATGTCCGCCGCCAAGCACGATATTGACGACCGGCTTTGACAGGCTGGACAACATCTCAGATATGGCAAGTCCGGACTCAACATCGCCTCCGACCGTATTAATCAGAGTCAGGACTCCCTTTACATCTCCGCAGTTTTCTGCCTGGGCTATCACCGGAAGCAGCTTCTCGTAGCTTGTACTCTTCATACCGGCAGGAAGCTTATCATGCCCCTCAATCTCTCCATATATTCCACATAACAGAATATAACCTCCACCTGGAACATCCATAACATGTATGTTGTCAGTGAGTTTTAACCTCTCAGCGATCGATACCGATTCCACTTCGCCTGCACCACCTTCCAACCCCAATCCACTCATTCCGCATCAGGGCAAAAATTAAGAAGGGCTGAGCCCTTCTTAACTTAATATGGTATAAATAATGTATTTATATTCATTACATTACAAGCACGATATCGTTTGTATCAGCAAGCTTGTCAGCAGGGATATAATTGGTCTCAAGTTTCTCACCATTTAATGTGAGGCTCTGGAAACCGCTCTCATGTCCATCAGGATTCTGAACCTTGATTGAGAGCTTCTTACCCCTGAACATCTTCTCGATCTCAAACTCCTTCCAGTCTGATGGGACTGAAGGCGCGATCTTGATTCCGCCAAAGTCTGGTCTCATACCCATGATACCCTCAACGCAGCCAACCATGCATGTGGATGCTGTACCTGTGAGCCAGTGTACATGAGCGCGACCCTCAAATGGACTTCCAACAGACTCTGTGAACTGTCCATGGCAGTATGGCTCAAGCTTTCTGATCTCTGCCTTATCATTCATGGATGCAGGAGAGCTCTCGTTGAAATACTCAAACGCTCTGTTTCCATGTCCCATGAGCGCCTCGGCAAGTATTATCCAGCCCTGTGGCTGTGAGAATATACCCGCATTCTCCTTTGTTCCTGCATTGAACAGAAGCATGAGTGCTCCGTCAAATGCATGCTCTCTGTATGGTGGGAACATAAGTCTCACACCGTACTCTGTGTTAAGCTCCCTGTGAACAGACTCAAGGGCGATCTCAGACTGCTTTCTTGTGGCAAGTCCGCTTATAACTGCCCATGACTGAGGATTCAGCCACATGCTTGCCTCAGGATCATTCTTTGAACCGATGACCTGTCCGCCTTCCTTGTATCCACGGATGAATCTGTCATCCTCCCAGCACTTCTCCTGAATGGTCTCGCCCATCTTGTACTGAATGCTGTTGATATAATCTATGTACTCTGCATCATCCTTCATCTCAGCAAAATACTTGATAACTGTCATCGCATAGTAGAGCTGCATTGCAACAAATGTTGACTCGCCTCTCTTTCCAAGTCTCAGGCAGTCATTCCAGTCTGCCCAGAGTCCTGCCGGCATACCATTATCTCCAAGTCTGTTCATGGAGAAATCTATCGCTCTCTTAAGATGCTCATAAACTGTACCCTCATCCTTGTTGGCAAATGGAATAACCTCGTCTATGAAGTCAAGGTTGCCTGACTCAGCAATATACTTATATACAGTTGGGAACAGCCAAAGTGCATCGTCTGCACGGTATGCAGGATGTCCTGTCTCCTGTACATATGAAGGATCATCCGGTGTATCCTCATGACCTGCGTTATGTGTGAACTTTACAAGTGGAAGTCCACCGCCGTTGTCAACCTGTGCTGACAGCATGAATCTGATCTTCTCAAGAGCCATCTCAGGTGCAAGGTGGATAACGCCCTGGATATCCTGAACTGTATCTCTGTATCCATATCCGTTTCTCAGACCACAGTATGAGAACGATGCAGCTCTTGACCATATGAATGTCATGAAACACTGGTATGCATTCCATGTATTTACCATGTTGTTGAATGAATCACTAGGTGTGTGCACCTGGAAGTTGTTGAGCTTTGAATGCCAATACTCGATCAGCTCGTCAAGCTCCTTCTGACATGCTGCGGCAGGATCTGTGTATCCGGCTATGACAGCATTTGCAGCGTCATTGTCCTTCATTCCGACTATGAATGCAAAATCCTTTGACTCGCCCGGAGCAAGTGTGAACTTTGTCTGGAGTCCACCGCAGGCATTGCTGTTGTAGTTGAGCTTGTTGCCAAGATCTCCATTTATAACTCCGATTGGATTGCCGTAGCCGTGATATCTTCCAAGGAACTCCTCCTTGTCACCACAGTATGATGCAACATCACTTCCGGCAAGTGCAAAGAATCTTCTGTTTGCCTTACTTCCATTGATCTCAGCCTTCTCAACATTCTCATTGATGACCTGAAGGATCTTGTTGTTGTCCATGAAATATGTTCTGGTTATGAACAGTGTATACTGGAGATTTACCTGATCCTGCTCATAATTGCAGTCATTGGTAAACTCACAGTATCCGATAGCTGAAAGGTTACGAGGCTTATCAGAGTTGTTGGTAACTCTCACCTTCCACACTTCATGTGTCTTGTTAAGTGGAACATAATACAGCACCTCTGACTTGATATCAGAATAATCTGCATACATCTTTGTATATGCCGTTCCATGGTGACATTCACTCTTATACACATCAAGACTCTTGCCTACCGGCTGCCATGATGCTGACCAGTAATCCTTTGTGTCATCATCGCGAAGATATACATATCTTCCAGGCTGATCAAAGCTGTTAAATATGTATCTCAGTATTCTTCCGTTTGCTCCTGACTTCTCAAAGCTGTAGCCTCCTGCGTTGTTGGAGATTATAGCTCCGTATTCCGGTGAACCAAGGTAGTTTGCCCAAGGTGCCGGGGTGTCTGGTCTGTCAATTACATACTCTTTGTTCTGTTCGTCAAAATAACCGTATCTCATATGTTCCCCCTTAAATCTGCATTTATTTTTTAGTTTGTTCATGTATGCCTTTATTTACTACAATGCCCCGGAACCGGCCATATGACAGACCGGCTTCGAGACATCAAATTTACCCTTATAAAAAATATCCTTATTATAGTTTAGCTCAGAACTGTTATTTACTGTACATCCTTGAGACTCAGGCTTATTCTTCCTGCTCTCTCGTCGATCTTGATGACCTTAACGTCAACCTCATCACCTACATTTACAACATCCTCAACCTTTGCAACTCTCTTGTCTGAAAGCTTTGAGATGTGGATGAGTCCATCCTTGTTAGGTGCAAGCGATACGATAGCTCCACAGTCGATAACTTTTACAACCTTACCATGGTAGTTCTTGCCAACCTCAAGAGGCTCTACGATCATGTTGATCATCTCGATAGCCTTGTCCATACCTGCCTGCTCTACGCCACAGATAGAGATTCTTCCCTCATCATCGATATCAATCTTAACACCTGTCTCCTCTATGATAGTGTTGATAGTCTTACCTCTCTGTCCGATAACCTCACCGATCTTCTCTGGATCTATCTTGATCTGCTTGATCTTTGGCGCGAACTCATTGACCGTTGGTCTTGGAGCTGCGATGGCCGGCTTCATACATGTCTCCATGATGAAGAGTCTTGCCTCACGTGTTCTTGCGATAGCCTCCTCAACGATAGGTCTTGTAAGTCCGTGAATCTTGATATCCATCTGGATAGCTG
>OGWY01000857.1_pt1 | contig 24846 bp, 21 predicted proteins | sample 1576121 | NCBI WGS metagenome assembly OGWY01 (sample SAMEA3541543, study PRJEB24748) | human gut metagenome | biome: human gut; feature: human-associated habitat; material: faeces | place: China | collected 2012 | reverse complement strand
TGAAAGTACTTGGGGGGCAGCCCCCTGGGAGGATAGGAAGTTGCCAATCTTTTTTTATTTTGGAGTAAAGAAAAAACTGTTGACAAAAACGGAAAAAAGTGGTATTATCATCTATGTCTTAAAAAGAAAGCAATAAATAAGGAAACTCTTGTTTACCATACAATAAGCTATGAGGTATGGGAGGATTTGTGATATCCGTTAGATGAGTGGAGGTGTAAAGAGTGAGAGTAAATATTCAATTAGAGTGTACAGAGTGTAAAAGAAGAAACTACAGTACTTCAAAGAATAAGAAGAACACTACTGAAAGATTAGAATTAAATAAATACTGTAAATGGGACAAAAAAGTAACATTACATAAAGAAACTAAAAAATAATTCTTAGTCTAAGAAGCCTACGTGCTTCTTGATTAATTATTTAAAGTAAAACATTTGCAACAACATGCAGGTCAATGGCTCAATTGGCAGAGCATCGGTCTCCAAAACCGAGGGTTGGGGGTTCGATTCCCTCTTGACCTGCCATTTTTTTTATAAATTAAAATTACTGGTGGTGCAAAATGGGACTAATTAATGATGTAAGAAGAGAGTATTCTAAGGTTCAATGGCCTAGAAGAAAAGAGATTGTTGCAGCAACTAGTTGGGTTGTTGCTATGAGTATATTTTTAGGAATATACTTAGGAGTTTTCGATATAATTGCTTCAAGACTTTTAAAGATGCTTGTATCTCTCTTTGGAGGATAAAATGGAAAAAAGCTTAGTGAAAAAATGGTTTATGATTCATACTTATTCGGGGTATGAGAAAAAAGTTAAAACAGACTTAGAACAAAAGATAGAAACTTTAGGATTATCTAATATAGTAACTAAAGTTTTAGTTCCTGAAGAGGAAACTATCGAAGAGAGAAGAGGAAAGAAAAAAGTTATTTCAAGAAAATTATTTCCTGGGTATGTTATGCTAGAAATGGAAGCTACTAGAGAGGAAAGTGGAGATGGAATCAACTTTAGAGTAGACTCTGATGCTTGGTATGTTGTTAGAAATACTAATGGTGTAACAGGATTCGTTGGTGTAGGATCTGATCCAATTCCAATGGAAGATGACGAAGTAGAAAATATCTTCTCTGTTATAGGATACAAAAATGATGAGGATGAGAAAGCAATAAAAGAAGTTATAAAAGTTGACTACGAAGTAGGAGATTATGTAAGACTTCTATCTGAAGGTTTTGAAAACCAAGAAGGAAAAGTTGCAGAAATCGATATGGAACATAGAAAAGTTAAGGTAATGATGGAGATGTTTGGAAGAATGACTCCTATTGAAGTTGATCTTAACAGTGTAGAGAAGGCTTAATTAAATAAATTTAAGCCAGTGGGAGATCGTAAGATCAATACCACAATTTTATGGAGGTGTAATTTAAACAATGGCAAAAGAAGTAATCGGATTAATAAAACTACAATTACCTGCTGGAAAAGCTAACCCTGCTCCACCAGTAGGACCAGCATTAGGACAACACGGAGTTAACATTATGGAATTCTGTAAGGCGTTCAATGCAAAAACTCAAGATAAAGCAGGATGGATCATCCCAGTTGAGATCTCTGTTTATAACGACAGATCTTTCACATTTATCTTAAAAACTCCACCAGCATCTGACTTATTAAAGAAAGCTGCAGGAGTTAAATCAGGAGCTCAAAACTCTAAAAAAGAAGTAGCTGGAACTATAAACACAGCTAAATTAAGAGAAATCGCTGAAACTAAGATGCCAGATTTAAATGCTGGATCAGTAGAAGCTGCTATGAATATCATAGCTGGATCAGCAAGATCAATGGGAATCAAAATAGAGGACTAATTAGAAGTCAATTCTTATTTATGTGATATTAAGTGGTAGGATGTAAACATCCGTTTAACCACAGGAGGAGGAAATTTTCAATGGCAAATAAAAGAGGTAAAAAATACCTAGAAATAGCTAAATTAGTTGAGCAAGGAAGACTATACGAGGTTAAAGAAGCTATAGAACTTGTAAGAAAGACAAGAACTGCTAACTTCGTAGAAACAGTTGAAATAGCATTAAGATTAGGAGTAGATCCTAGACATGCTGATCAACAAGTTAGAGGTACTGTTGTACTTCCAAATGGAACAGGAAAAACAGTTAAAATATTAGCAATCACTTCAGGAGCTAACGTAGAGAAAGCTTTAGAAGCTGGAGCAGATTATGCTGGAGCAGAAGAGTATATCGAGAAAATTCAACAAGGTTGGTTTGACTTTGATATCGTAATCGCAACTCCAGACATGATGCCTAAATTAGGAAGATTAGGAAGAATCTTAGGAACTAAAGGTTTAATGCCTAACCCTAAGTCAGGAACAGTTACACCAGATATCGCAACGGCAGTATCTGAGTTCAAGAAAGGAAAACTTGCATTTAGAGTAGACAAGTTAGGATCAATCCATGCGCCAATCGGTAAAGCAGATTTCTCTGAAGAAGCTTTATTAGAGAACTTCACAGCGTTCATCAATGAGATTGTAAGATTAAAGCCATCTGCTTCTAAAGGTCAATACTTAAGAACTGTAGCAGTTTCTTTAACAATGGGACCAGGAGTTAAAATGGATCCAGTTTTAGTTGCAAAAAATGCTTAATTAAAATTTGCAAAAATTTAAATTATGTGTTATAATTATAAAGTTGTAAAATTATAACTTAAAAAGTTGGATAAATAATTAAATATAGATCCAAACCAAAGACCGTAGGTGACGCAAGTCTTAAATATCCTACCGAGGTTGGAAGAAGGTATTCACTAACCTCAATAGTTAGATTTTGAACCTCCGTTCCTACCTTGGAGCGGAGGTAATTTTAGAGTAAAAGAGGAGGTGAATCAATAATGGCAACTCAATTAAAAAAGGAACTTGTAGCTGAATTAGTTGAAAAAATTTCTAAAGCTCAATCAATCGTTTTAGTTGACTATCAAGGTCTTAAAGTTAATCAAGAGACTGAATTAAGAAAACAAATGAGAGAAAACGGAGCTGAGTACTTAGTTGCTAAGAACAGACTGTTCAAGATAGCACTAGCTGAGGCTGGTATCGCTGATAAATTCGATGATTTACTAGAGGGGACTACTGCATTTGCATTCGGATATGCTGATCCAGTAACTCCAGCAAAGGTAGTTTACGATGTAGAAGCGGCTCAAGCAAAAGCAAACGCAAAAGCTAAGAAAACTATATTCACTATAAAAGGTGGAGTATTAACTGGTAAGAGAGTAGAAGCTTCAGAGGTAGTAGCATTAGCTAAATTACCATCTAGAGAGCAACTTCTTTCTATGGTTCTTAACGGAATGCTTGGACCAGTTAGAAAACTTGCTTACGCAACTGTGGCAATCGCTGAGAAGAAAGAAGCAGCTGCTGAGTAATCACTTGTTGATTTTAGAGTATTATTGATTTAATAAAAAGAAGAAAAATTAGGAAAATTTAAGGAGGATTTATAATGGCATTCAATAAAGAGCAATTCATAGCTGATTTAGAAGCTATGTCAGTATTAGAGTTAAGAGAATTAGTAACAGCTTTAGAGGAGCACTTCGGTGTTACTGCTGCTGCACCAGTAGCTGTAGCTGCTGCTGAGGGACCAGCTGTAGAGGAGAAAACTGAGTTTGATGTAGTTTTAACTGCTGCAGGAGCTAACAAAATAGCTGTAATCAAAGAGGTAAGAGCAATTACTGGATTAGGATTAAAAGAAGCTAAAGAATTAGTAGATAACGGTGGAACATTAAAAGAGGGAGCTTCTAAAGAAGAGGCTGAAGCTATAAAAGCTAAATTAACTGAAGCTGGAGCTACAGTAGAGGTTAAGTAATAACCCTTACAAGGTTGCATAAGCAACTAGTTATACTTAAATAAAAAAAATAGGCACTCTAATGGGTGCCTTTTTACTCATTATAATGAAAATTATTAAATAATCTATTAAAAGTAAGTTAATACTTAATCTTTTGAAAATAAAAGGCTTTTATTTTCCAAAGATTAGGTATTGATCACTATATGAAATAGTAAGGAGTGTGAATTGATGGGGAAACTCGTTGAAAGATTGAATTTTGGAAGAATCGAAGAAAGAGGAACTATGCCTCATTTTTTAGAATTCCAACTGGATTCCTATGAAGATTTTCTACAAGCTAAGGAGGCTCCACTTAACAGAAAAGATAAGGGGCTTGAATCTGCTTTTAGAGAAATATTCCCTGTTGAATCTTCAAATGGAGATATAAAATTAGAGTATGTTTCTTATGAGTTACATGAAGCGGAAGCTCCATTGAATGATGAGCTTGAGTGTAAGAAGAGAGGGAAGACTTATTCTGCATCTTTAAAAGTAAGATTAAGACTTACTAATAAGAAAAGTGGAAACGAAATCCAAGAAACACTTGTTTATTTTGGAGAAGTTCCTTTAATGACTGAAAGAGGAACATTTATAATAAATGGTGCTGAGAGAGTTGTAGTATCACAGTTACATAGATCTCCTGGAGTATCATTTAATAAAGAAGTTAATATCCAAACAGGTAAAGACCTGTTCTCTGGAAAAATTATTCCTTATAAAGGAACATGGTTAGAGTTTGAAACTGATAAAAATGACTTCTTAAGTGTAAAAATTGATAGAAAGAAAAAAGTTTTAGCAACTGTATTTTTAAAAGCAGTTGATTTCTTCGATACAAACGAAGAGATAATGGATGAGTTTTTAGATGAAAAAGAAATTAATTTATCTGAATACTATTCAAGATATTCAAATAAAGAGGAACTAATTAGTGTTCTTAAAACAAAAATTGAAGGAAGCTTTGTTAAAGAGGATATTTTTAATGAAGAAACTGGAGAGATTTTATTTGAAACTAAACAACTAATTACAGAAGCTGTAATATTTGATTTAGTAGACCTAAAAATAGAAAATATTTTAGTTTGGGAAGTAAAACCAGAAGATAAAGTATTTGCAAATACAATAGTAAATGATACTGGAGATACAAAAGAGGAAGCTGTAACAGAGGTATTTAAGAAATTAAGACCTGGAGATTTAGTAACTATTGATTCAGCTAGATCTTTAATAAAGCAGATGTTCTTTAATCCTCAAAGATATGATTTAGAGCCTGTTGGAAGATATAAAATGAATAAAAGATTAAAATTAAATCTTCCAGAAGATGAAATTTTACTTACTAAAGAGGATGTAATTGCAACAATAAAGTATGTAATTAGTTTAAACAACGGAAAAGGACATACAGATGACATTGATAACCTATCTAACAGAAGAGTTAGAGGTGTTGGAGAGTTATTATTAATGCAAATTAAAGCAGGACTTTCTAAGATGGGTAAAATGGTAAAAGAGAAGATGACAATTCAAGATGTTGAAACATTAACTCCACAATCATTATTAAACACTAGACCGTTAAATGCTTTAGTATTAGACTTCTTTGGATCAGGACAATTATCACAATTCATGGACCAGTCAAATCCACTTGCTGAATTAACTCATAAGAGAAGAATATCAGCACTAGGACCTGGAGGACTTTCAAGAGAAAGAGCAGGATTCGAGGTTAGAGACGTTCACGACTCTCACTATGGAAGAATTTGTCCTATAGAAACTCCAGAGGGACCAAACATTGGACTTATCGGATCTTTAGCTATATATGCTAAAGTAAATTCATATGGATTTATAGAAACTCCATATGTTAAGGTAGAAAATGGAGTTGCTAATTTTGATGATATTCATTATTTAGCAGCAGATGAAGAAGAAGGATTATTCATAGCCCAAGCGGATACTAAACTTGGTGAAAATGGAGAACTTTTAGGAGATGTTGTATGTAGATATGGACATGAAATAGTAAATATTTCAGGAGAAAAAGTTCATTATTTAGATGTATCACCTAAACAGGTTGTATCAGTTTCAGCAGGATTAATACCATTCCTTGAGCATGATGACGCCAACAGAGCACTTATGGGATCGAACATGCAAAGACAAGCGGTACCATTATTAAGAACAGAAGCTCCATTCATTGGAACAGGACTTGAAAGAAAAGTTGCAGTTGATTCAGGAGCAGTAATCTCAGCTAAAGCAAAAGGTAAAGTTATATACGTAGATGCAAAAGAGATTATTATAGAAGATGCAGAAGGAAAATCTTACAGACATAGATTATTAAACTTTGAAAGATCAAACCAAGCAATGTGTTTACATCAAACACCATTAGTTGACCTAGGACAAGAAGTAGAATTAGGACAAGTAATTGCTGATGGACCTGCAACAAAAGGTGGAGATTTAGCTCTAGGAAGAAATATTCTAATGGCATTTATGCCTTGGGAAGGATATAACTACGAGGATGCGATTCTGATATCTGATAGATTAAGAAAAGATGACGTATTTACATCTATCCATATAGAAGAATATGAAATAGAAGCTAGAAATACTAAATTAGGTGACGAAGAGATTACAAGAGAAATACCAAATGTTTCTGAAGAAGCATTAAAGAACTTAGATTCAAGAGGTATAATTGTAGTAGGATCAGAGGTTGGACCAGGGGATATCCTAGTGGGAAAAACAGCACCTAAAGGTGAATCAGAGCCACCAGCAGAAGAGAAGTTATTAAGAGCTATCTTCGGAGAAAAAGCAAGAGATGTAAGAGATACATCATTAAAAATGCCTCATGGATCGAAAGGAACAGTTGTTGAAGTTCTTGAATTATCAAGAGAAAATGGAGACGAATTAAAAGCTGGAGTAAATAGATCTATAAGAGTATTTATTGCTGAAAAAAGAAAAATAACTGTTGGAGATAAAATGTCAGGAAGACACGGTAATAAAGGTGTTGTTTCTAGAGTATTACCAGCAGAAGATATGCCATTCTTAGCAGATGGTACACACTTAGACGTTGTAATCAATCCACTTGGAGTTCCTTCGCGTATGAACATCGGACAGGTTCTAGAGGTTCACTTAGGAATGGCAATGGGTAAATTAAATGGTGGAACTTATTTATCAACTCCAGTATTTGATGGTGCAACAGAAGAACAAGTAAAAGATTATTTAGAAAAAGCTGGATATCCAAGAAAAGGTAAAGTTACTTTATTTGATGGAAGAACTGGAGATAAATTTGATAATCCAGTAACAGTTGGAAGAATGTATATGTTAAAGCTTCATCACCTTGTTGAAGATAAGATGCACGCAAGAGCAATCGGTCCTTACTCACTAGTAACTCAGCAACCTCTTGGAGGAAAAGCACAGTTCGGAGGACAAAGACTTGGAGAGATGGAGGTTTGGGCTTTAGAGGCTTATGGAGCTTCAAATATCCTTCAAGAAATGTTAACAGTTAAGTCTGACGATGTAACAGGTAGAACAAAAACTTATGAAGCAATTGTAAAAGGTGAAGAAATGCCAGAGGCAGATTTACCAGAGTCATTTAAGGTTTTATTAAAAGAGTTCCAAGCACTAGCATTAGATGTAGAACTTTTTGATTCTGACAACGAGTTAATTAACGTTAACGAAGAGTTAGGAAAAGACGAAACAATCGTTGAGTTTTCTTTATCTGACCAAATAAACTAAATTTAAGTAAAATTGAATATGATGATAGATGAAAGCTTTATCTCATTTAAGGAGGCTTTGTATTTAATATGGGAATTAAAAGTTTTGAGAAGATTAGAATTAAACTAGCTTCTCCAGAGAAGATAGAAGAGTGGTCGTACGGAGAAGTTACGAAACCAGAAACAATAAACTATAGAACATTAAATCCAGAGATGGATGGATTGTTCTGTGAAAGAATATTTGGACCATCGAAAGATTGGGAATGTTCTTGTGGAAAATATAAAAGAATGAGATACAAAGGACTAGTTTGTGAGAAGTGTGGAGTTGAAGTAACTAAGTCTAAAGTAAGAAGAGAAAGAATGGGGCATATAGCATTAGCTGCCCCAGTAGCTCATATTTGGTATTCTAAAGGAACACCAAATAAGATGTCTCTTATTTTAGGAATTTCTCCAAAAGAGTTAGAGTCAGTTTTATATTTTGCTAGATATATAGTAACAGCTAGTGAAGAGCCAACTTTAAAAATTGGTAAAATCATAACTGAAAAAGAGTACAAGCTATATAAGCAAATGTACGGAAAGCAATTTGAAGCAAAAATGGGAGCAGAAGCTATTTTAAAACTATTAGAGATGATAGATTTAGAAGAGTTAAGAGTAGAGTTAGAAAAAGAACTTGAAGATGTAAATTCTGCACAAAAGAGAAAGAAGTTAGTTAAAAGATTAAAGATAACTAGAGACTTTATAGCATCTGGTAACTTACCTCAATGGATGATTTTAAAGAATGTTCCAGTAATTCCAGCTGATTTAAGACCAATGGTTCAATTAGATGGTGGAAGATTTGCTACTTCTGACTTAAATGATTTATATAGAAGAGTTATCAACAGAAACAACAGATTGAAGAGACTTTTAGAAATAAAAGCTCCAGAAATTGTTGTAAAAAATGAGAAAAGAATGCTTCAAGAAGCAGTTGACGCTCTAATTGATAACGGAAGAAGAGGAAAGCCAGTTGTTGCTCAAAATAACAGAGAGTTAAAATCACTTTCTGATATGTTAAAAGGAAAGCAAGGTAGATTTAGACAAAACCTACTTGGAAAAAGAGTAGATTACTCTGCAAGATCAGTTATCGTTGTAGGACCTTCTTTAAAAATGCACCAGTGTGGAATTCCTAAAAAGATGGCTCTTGAGTTATACAAACCTTTCATAATGAGAGAATTAGTAAAAAGAGAGTTAGCTTCTAATATAAAAACAGCAAAAAAATTAGTTGAAGATGCTGATGATAAAGTTTGGGATGTAATTGAGGATGTTATTCAAGACCACCCTGTTTTATTAAACAGAGCTCCAACACTGCATAGATTATCAATACAAGCTTTCGAGCCAGTATTAATAGAAGGAAAGGCAATAAGATTACATCCGTTAGTATGTTCAGCATTTAACGCTGACTTCGATGGAGACCAAATGGCCGTTCACTTAATGTTATCACCAGAAGCTATAATGGAAGCAAAACTTCTTATGTTAGCTCCAAATAACATAATATCTCCATCAAATGGAGAACCAATAGCTGTACCATCTCAGGATATGGTTATGGGATGTTTCTACATGACAAAAGATAGACCAGGAGCAAAAGGAGAAGGAAAATCTTTCTCTAATAAAGAGCAAGTTTTAACAGCTTATGATAGAGATATCCTAGATACTCATGCTATCGTAAATGTTAGAATAAATGGTGAAATGGTTAAAACTACAGCTGGTAGAATCATGTTTAATGAGATGTTACCAGAAGTAAATAAACAATATGATGTAACATTCGGAAAATCTCAATTAAAAAAACTTATTGGTAAATTATATGAGATGCACGGATTTACAAAAACTGCAGAGTTAATAAACGATATTAAAAACTTTGGATATCACTACGCAACATTTGCAGGAGTTTCAGTAGGTATTGAGGACTTAGAGATTCCAGAAACTAAAAAATCAATCTTAGAAGAAGCGGATCAAAAAGTTGCAGAAATTGAAGCAGATTATAAAGCTGGAAAAATCATAAACGAAGAGAGATATAGAAAAACTGTAGCTCTTTGGTCAGAAACAACAGCTAAAGTAACTGATGCAATGATGAGTGGACTAGATCAGTTTAACCCGGTTTATATGATGGCGAACTCTGGAGCCAGAGGATCGATTGCACAGATGAGACAGCTTGCGGCAATGAGAGGAAACATGGCCGATACACAAGGTAGAATCATCGAGGTTCCAATTAAAGCGAACTTTAGAGAAGGACTAACAGTATTAGAGTTTTTCATGTCATCACACGGAGCTAGAAAAGGTCTAGCTGATACGGCGTTAAGAACTGCCGATTCAGGATATTTAACAAGAAGACTAGTTGATATATCACACGAAGTTATTGTAAATTCAATTGATTGTGGAACTCACGAAGGAATTGAAGTAGCAGAACTAGTTTCAGATGGACAAGTAATTGAAAAATTATCTGAAAGATTAATAGGTAGAGTACCTGCTGAAGATGTAGTATATGAAGGAGAAGTAATTGCTAGAAGAAACGAGATGTTTACAAAAGAGCAAATCGCTAGAATTACAGAACTTGAAATCAAGAAAATAAAAATAAGATCTCCATTAACATGTGACCTTGAAAAAGGAGTTTGTCAAAAATGTTATGGAATGGATTTAGCTAACCATAAAGAGATATTACTAGGAGAAGCGGTTGGAGTTATAGCAGCTCAATCAATCGGAGAACCTGGTACACAGCTTACAATGAGAACATTCCATACTGGAGGAGTTGCGACAGCTACTGCTGCTGCAACAAGTATTAAAGCTGAAAATACTGGAAAGGTTGTATTCAAGGATATAAAACTTCTAGAAAATCAAGAGACTCAAGAGAAAATTGTAGTTTCTCAATCAGCTAAAATTTTAATAGGAAACTATGATTATGAGATTGCTTCAGGATCTATCTTAATAGTTGAAGAAGGTCAAGAAGTAAAACCAGGAGATGTTTTAGTAACATTTGATCCATACCATATCCCTATTATTGCAAACCAAGATGGAAGAATTGAATATAGAGAGTTATATGTAAAAGAAAACTTTGATGAAAAGTATAACGTTACAGAATATATGGCTATAAAGACTGTAGAATCTGGAGATTCAAACCCAAGAGTAGTTATATTCGATGAGGATGGAACTGCAAAAGAAAGTTACTCAATACCATTTGGAGCATACTTAATGGTTAGAGAGGGTGAGTCAGTAAGAACAGGACAAATTATAGCAAAAATTATAAAAGAGGGAGAAGGAACGAAGGACATCACTGGAGGTCTTCCAAGAATTCAAGAGCTATTTGAAGCTAGAAACCCTAAAGGAAAAGCTATTCTATCAGAAATAGATGGAAAAGTTGAAGTAACAGGAAGAAAGAAGAAAGGTATGAGAGTAATAATCATAAGATCTACTTCTGATACTGAAAACTTTAAAGAATACTTAGCACCAGTTGGAGAACATTTAGTTGTAACAGATGGAATGTTAATTAAAGCTGGAGATAAAATAACAGATGGAGCTATATCGCCATTTGACGTTCTTAACATTAAAGGGCTAGTTGCAGCAGAGCAGTTTATACTAGAATCTGTACAACAAGTATATAGAGACCAAGGAGTTACTGTAAACGATAAACATATAGAGATTATCGTTAAACAGATGTTTAAGAAAGTAAGAATAGTAGAATCTGGAGCTTCATTATTCTTAGAAGATGAAGTTGTAGAGAAGAGAGTTGTTGAATTAGAAAACAATAGATTAAGAGCTGAAGGAAAAGCAGAGATCAAATATGAACCTGTTATTCAAGGTATTACAAAAGCAGCTGTTAATACAGGAAGTTTCATATCAGCAGCATCATTCCAAGAAACTACAAAAGTACTTTCAAATGCAGCAATAGAAGGTAAAGAGGACTACTTAGAGGGACTTAAAGAGAATGTAATTATAGGTAAGAAAATTCCAGCAGGAACTGGATATAAAGCTTATAAAAACATAGTTCCAGTTGAGATAGAGGACTAATAAAATAGGCGACTTTGTCGCCTATTTTAGCATTTTATTTATGAGGGGTTGATGTTATGAGAAGTATGACAGGATATTCAAAAGAATATTTTGAAAATGAGAAGTATGCTATATCCTTAGAGATAAAAAGTGTGAATAATAAAAACTTAAATTTAAAAATAAAATCACCTCATATGCTAAATTTTTTGGAAAATAAAATCAGAACAGAGGTTGCTTCTAGAGTTACGAGAGGAAGTATAGATTTAAAAATTGAATTTCAAGATAAAAGAGAAGTTGATAATTTATTTGAATATGATAAAAATATGACAGCATCTTATTTGAAAGTTTTAAATACTATAGAAAATGAATATGAAGAAAAGTTTAGTAATAAACTTGATTTATTAGTTAAGAATTTAAATGTCATTAGAAGAAATGATTTAGAGATAGATGAAAAAGAATACGAAAATTTTATAGTGAAAAACCTTCACTTGCTATTAGATTCTTTTGTGGAGATGAAAGAGGCAGAAGGCGCTAGAATGAAAGATTATTTTCTACAATGTATTAATATTATAGAAAATAATGTAAATGAAATAAAGAAATTAAAAGAAAATATTGTTATGAACTATAAGGAAAAACTTTTAGAAAGATTATCTAAAATAAGTAATATAGAATTTAATGATGAAATTCTTTTGAGAGAAGTTCTTTTATTTACAGATAAATCTGATATTTCAGAGGAAGTTTCTAGATTAGAGAGTCACCTTATTCAATTAAAAATAGAATTAGATTCTCCAAATGCAGGTGTAGGAAAAAAAATTGATTTTATTCTTCAAGAGATTTTTAGGGAGTTAAATACTTCAGGTGTGAAATGTAATTTATATGACATTTCAAAATTGATTGTAGAATGTAAAAATGAGATAGAAAAAATTAGAGAACAAGCTCTAAATATAGAATAAAGGAGAATAGAAATGAAAAAGGGTGAACTATTTATTGTATCAGGACCAAGTGGTGCTGGAAAATCAACAATATGTAGAATAGTTAGAAAACAGCTAGGTATCAATTTAGCAACTTCAGCTACAACTCGTGCTCCAAGAGAGGGAGAGTTACACGGGAGAGATTATTATTTCCTATCAGTGGAAGAGTTTAAAAACAAAATAGAAAATAATGAATTTTTAGAATACGCAACTGTTCATACTAACTACTATGGAACTTTGAAATCTGAAGTAGAATCAAGATTAGCATCAGGTGAAAATGTAATTCTTGAGATAGATGTTCAAGGAGGGCTTCAGGTAAAAGCAGCTTATCCAAATGCACACCTAATATTCTTCAAAACACCAACAATGGAAGATTTAGAGAGAAGACTAAGAGGAAGAAAAACAGATAGTGAAGAAACTATACAGCTTAGATTAAAAAATTCAATAAAAGAATTAGAATATGAAAAGGATTATGATATAACAATTATTAACTATACTGTTGAAAAATCATGTGATGAGTTAGTAAAAATTATAAATTCTAAAAACTAGGAGGATTTTATGAAAAAAGTAATTACTTATGATGAATTATTAGAGAAGATACCTAATAAATATACATTAACAATAACTGCTGGAAAAAGAGCAAGAGATATTGGTAAAGGAGCACCTGTACTTACAAAAGTTTCTAAGAAAGATACTGTTGTAAAGAAGACTTTTAGAGAGATTATCGATGGGAAAATAACTTTCGGTGAACAAGCGGAGGAATTAATAAATGAGTAAGAGTAGAAATATTTTTCTACTCTTTTTGCTTTTTTTGTTACTTTTAGGTTGTGAAAAAAAAGTTAAAAGAGTAGATGACGAAAGATTTGCATTTGGAACTTTTTTTAAAATTTCTATTTTTTCAAATGATGAAAAAAAAGCTAAGCAGTCTATAGAAAGTGCTTTTGTCGAGATAGAAAGAATCGATTCAAAATATAATAGTAAAGTAAAAGGAAGTTTAACAGATAATCTAAATACTTTAAAAAAAGAAACTTTTGATGCGGAAGGAATACTTCTTTTAAATGAAGTAAATAAAGCTTATGAGTTATCAAGTGGTAAATATGATATAACGATGGAACCTTTGATGACAGTTTGGGGATTTTCAGAAGAAGTTCCACCAAGAGATAGTGTACCGACTAAAAAAGAACTTGAAGAAGCAGCAGCTAATGTTGATTTTTCTCAGATTGAGATAATTGGAAATGAGATTGTTATAAATAAAGATGGAGTAAAAATAGATACAGGTTCTTTTTTGAAAGGATATGCAGTGAAAAAAGCTGGTGAAAAACTGAGAGAAGATGGAGTAGAGAGTGGATTTATATCAGCTATATCGAGTATAGAAGCTATTGGTGTTAAAGGAGATGGAACTCCATGGAAAATAGGAATTCAAAATCCTAATAATCCTTCAGAAATTCTTGGAATTATTGAGTTAAATAATCAAAGTATGGGAGTTTCAGGAGATTATCAAACTTATGTAGAAATAAATGGGAAAAGATATCATCATATTTTAGATAAAGAAACAAAATATCCAGTAGAAGATAAGAAAATGGTAGTAGTTGTGAATAAAAATTCTTTAGAAGCTGACTTATATTCGACAACATTTTTTTTAATGCCTATTGAAAAAGTTTTAGAAAAAGCTAATAGTACGCCTGATTTAGATGTTTTAATAGTTGATAAAAATGACAAAATTTATCTTTCGGAAAACTTAAAATTCAATAAAAAGTAGATTAAAATAAAGAAAAAAAGAACTTTGTTTTTTCTTGAAATATCTTGAACTTTCTCGTATACTTTAATCATACTAAACATACTGGGAGGTTTTAAAAGTGGAACAAATGATCTATTTGGGAATTTTCGGTGGTATTATAGCACTATTCGCAGCATCTTTCTACTCCAAGAAAGTTCAAAGTTATGAGATTAATATTCCGAGAGTAGCTGAAATAACAGAAGCAATTAGAGAAGGTGCAATGGCTTTTCTTTCGGCGGAATATAAAATTTTAATTTGGTTTGTTGCAGCAGTGGCAATCTTACTAGGAGTATTTTTATCTCCAATGGTAGCAGTAACTTTTGTGATAGGAGCATTAACATCGGCTTTAGCAGGGAACATCGGTATGAGAATAGCAACAAAAGCTAATGGAAGAACATCAATTGCAGCAAAAGAAGGGGGCTTGTCTAAAGCTTTAGATGTAGCTTTTGCTGGTGGAGCAGTTATGGGACTTTCAGTTGTAGGATTAGGAATGTTAGGTCTTACAATATTAATTTTAGTATTTGATTGGGATGTAAGTATAATAACAGGATTTGGAATGGGAGCTTCTTCTATAGCTTTATTTGCAAGAGTAGGAGGAGGTATCTATACTAAAGCTGCTGACGTTGGAGCAGATTTAGTAGGAAAGGTAGAGGCAGGAATACCAGAGGATGATCCAAGAAATCCAGCAACGATAGCTGATAATGTAGGAGATAATGTAGGAGACGTAGCGGGAATGGGAGCAGATTTATTCGAGTCATATGTTGGATCAATAATAGCAACATTAGCTATTGGTGCGGCAATGGAAACAAAAGAGTATTTATTAGCTCCAGTTATGATATCGGCGTTTGGGATTATAGCATCAATATTAGCAACTTTAACAGTTAAAACTGAAAATCCTGATGAAGTTTATCATAAACTAGAAAATGGAACTAGAATAGCGGGAGTTTTATCAATAATTGCCTCTTTTGGAGTTATTAAATATTTAAAATTACCAATGGGCATATTTTGGGCAATAGTAGCAGGATTAGTAGCAGGATTAGTAATAGCTTATTTTACAGGACTTTATACAGATACTGGAAAAAAAGCAGTAAATAGAATTTCGGATGCGGCAAAAACAGGTCCAGCAACAACAATAATTGAGGGATTAGCGGTAGGAATGGAATCAACAGTTGCGCCAATGATAATAATATCAATAGCAATCATTGTAGCATATAAGTTTGCAGGATTATATGGAATATCAATAGCGGCAGTAGGAATGCTTTCAACAACTGGAATGGTAGTTGCAGTTGATGCTTATGGACCGGTTGCAGATAATGCGGGTGGTATAGCGGAGATGGCTGAGTTACCTCATGAAGTTAGAGAGTGTACAGATAAACTAGATGCAGTAGGAAATTCAACAGCAGCAGTAGGAAAAGGATTTGCTATTGGATCAGCAGCGTTAACAGCTTTATCATTATTTGCTGCTTATAAAGAATCTATTCAAAAATTATCGGGAAAAGATTTCGTTCTTGATATAATAAATCCAGATGTAATAGTTGGGATATTTATTGGTGGAATGTTAACATTCCTATTCTCTGCTCTAACGATGACTGCGGTAGGAAAAGCAGCTATGGAAATGGTTGAAGAAGTAAGAAGACAATTTAGAGAGATTCCAGGAATTATGGAAAAAAAGACAAAGCCAGATTATAAAAGATGTGTTGAAATTTCGACACACTCTTCATTAAAAGAGATGTTATTACCGGGTATATTAGCAGTTTTAGCACCGGTAGTAATAGGATTATGGTCACCAGAAGCATTAGGTGGATTATTAGCAGGAGCTTTAGTAACAGGAATCTTAATGGCTATTATGATGGCTAATGCTGGTGGAGCATGGGATAACGCTAAAAAGCAGATTGAAGCAGGATATAAAGGCGATGGAAAAGGGTCTGAAAGACATAAGGCAGCAGTAGTTGGTGATACAGTAGGAGATCCATTTAAAGATACCTCAGGGCCATCTTTAAATATATTAATAAAATTAATGAGTATAGTTTCTCTAGTTTTAGTACCACTATTTGTTTAAAAAAAAGTCCTAGTTTAACTAGGACTTTTTTATTGAAAATAAAAAGGAAAAGTCTTAAAAAATAAGAAGAACTATAAGAAATATTTTATAAAACTAATTAAAAATAAAGAGCTTATAAAAAAGTGGGAATAATAGAGTCAAAAAAAGGTAAAAAATAGATATTTAACTTTCTTGACTTTAACTAGTATATTAGATAGAATTTGAATACAAAATGTAGGGATGTAAAAGATTAAAATATAGATTAAAAACTCATTATAGGAGGGAACTATGAAAAAAACAAAAATAGTATGTACAATAGGGCCAAAAACAGAATCGGTTGAGGTATTATCACAGTTATTAGAAGCTGGAATGAATGTTATGAGAATGAACTTTTCTCACGGAAGTCACGAAGAGCATGGACAAAGAATAGTTAATTTAAAACAAGCAATTGCAAACACAGGAATTAATGGAGCTGTTTTATTAGATACTAAAGGTCCAGAAATAAGAACAATCAAATTAGTAGGAGGAAACGATGTTTCTTTAGTAGCTGGACAAAAGTTCACTATAACTACTGATGAGACAGTAATTGGAGATTCTACAAAAGTTGCTGTAACATATAAAGGGTTAACTGATGACTTAAAAGCAGGAAACATAGTTTTAATTGATGATGGATTAATTGAAATGGAAGTTGAAGAAGTTGTTGGAAACGAAGTAAGATGTATTGTAAAAAATAACGGAGACTTAGGAGAAAACAAAGGTGTAAACTTACCAAATGTTTCAGTTCAATTACCAGCTTTATCACCAAAAGATATTGGAGATTTAAAATTTGGATGTGAGCAAAACGTAGATTTCGTAGCTGCATCATTTATTAGAAAAGCTGATGATGTAAGAGCTGTTAGAGAAGTATTAGACGCTAACGGTGGAGAGAAAATAAAAATAATTTCTAAAATAGAAAATCAAGAGGGGTTAGACAACTTTGATGAGATTTTAGAATTATCTGACGGTATAATGGTAGCTAGAGGAGATTTAGGAGTAGAAATTCCTGTAGAAGAAGTTCCGTTTGCACAAAAAATGATGATAGAAAAATGTAACTTAGCAGGGAAAGTTGTAATAACAGCTACACAAATGCTAGATTCAATGATAAAAAATCCAAGACCAACTAGAGCAGAAGCTACAGACGTAACTAATGCAATATTAGATGGTACAGATGCAATAATGTTATCTGGAGAAACAGCAAAAGGAAAATATCCAGTTGAGGCTGTAACAGTAATGAGAAAGATAGCTGAAAAAACAGATCCATTAGTAGCTTTTGAAATAGAAAATGAAGATGGAGTAAATATAACTGAAGCTATGGCTAGAGGAACAGTAGATGTAGCAGAAGCATTAGGAGCTAAATTAATCGTATCAGGAACTGCATCAGGAAGATCAGCAACTGCATTAAGAAGATATTTCCCAGAGGCTTTTATATTAGCAATAACAAATAATGAAAAAACATATAATCAAATGATCTTAACAAGAGGAGTAATCCCTTGTTTAGATACAACAGCGAAAAATTTAGAAGAGTTTTATGTTTTAGCAGAAGCAAAAGCTTTAGCATTAGGACTTGTTAAATCAGGAGATATAATAGTTGCATCTTGTGGAGAAGAAGTATTCAAAGCAGGAACAAGTAACTCAATGAAAGTTATTAAAGTAAAATAAACATTACATAAATTTTGAGACTTAATTTTAAAGTATAAACTTTTATAAAATTCTAAGGAGGATTTAAAGAAAATGACTAGAATAGTTGAAGTTAAAGGAAGAGAAATTCTTGATTCAAGAGGAAACCCAACAGTTGAGGTTGACGTAATATTAGAATGTGGAGCTATGGGAAGAGCTGCAGTTCCATCTGGAGCATCTACAGGAGCTTACGAAGCAGTAGAATTAAGAGACGAAGATAAATCTAGATACTTAGGAAAAGGTGTTTTAAAGGCAGTAAACTATGTAAACACTGAAATTAAAGAGTTAGTAATCGGAATGGATGCAACTAACCAAGTAGCTATCGATAAAGCTATGATCGAGTTAGATGGAACTCCAAACAAAGATAGATTAGGAGCAAACGCTATATTAGGTGTTTCTCTAGCAGTAGCTAAAGCAGCAGCAGAGGCTTTAGGACAACCTTTATACAAATACTTAGGAGGAGTTAACGCTAAAGAGTTACCTTTACCTATGATGAATATATTAAACGGAGGAAGTCATGCTGATTCTGCAGTAGACGTTCAAGAGTTTATGGTTCAACCAGTTGGAGCTAAAACATTTGCTGAAGCTATGAGAATGGGATGTGAAATATTCCACCACTTAGGAAAAATTTTAAAAGCTAATGGAGATTCAACAAACGTTGGAAACGAAGGTGGATATGCACCAGCTAAGATCAACGGAACAGAGGGAGCTTTAGATATTATATGTCAAGCAGTTAAAGCAGCAGGATATGAGTTAGGAACTGATATTACATTTGCTTTAGACGCGGCAGCAACTGAGTTCTGTGTTGAAAAAGAAGATGGATCATTTGAGTACCACTTCAAAAGAGAAGGTGGAGTAGTAAGAACTACTGAAGAAATGATCGAGTGGTACGCTGGATTATGTGAGAAGTATCCAATTAAATCTATCGAAGATGGATTAGGAGAAAATGACTGGGCTGGATTCCAAATGTTAACTGCAAAAGTTGGAAAGAAAGTTCAAATCGTTGGAGACGATTTATTCGTAACTAACACTGAGAGATTAGCAAGAGGAATTGAAATGAAAGCTGCTAACTCAATCTTAATTAAATTAAACCAAATCGGAACTTTAACTGAGACTTTAGATGCAATTGAAATGGCTAAGAGAGCTAACATGACTGCTGTAATTTCTCATAGATCTGGAGAAACTGAGGATGCTACAATAGCTGATATCGCTGTTGCAACAAACGCAGGACAAATTAAAACTGGATCAACTTCAAGAACTGATAGAATGGCTAAATACAACCAATTATTAAGAATTGAAGAAGAATTAGGATCAGTTGCTCAATACAACGGAATCGAAGTATTCTATAATACAACAAAGTAATTAATTGATTTTATATAAAGAGAGACTTGAGGGTCTCTCTTTTTTATTAACCCTTTAAAAATAGGACCCTTTATGTTACAATAGAAATAAAATTAAAATATGGAGGAAATAAAAATGTCAAATGTTTTTGAAGTTTTAAAGGATCGTGGATACATAAAACAAATGACTCACGAAGAGGAGATAAAAGAGTTACTTGCAAAGGAAAAAGTAACTTTTTATATAGGGTTTGACCCAACAGCAGATAGCTTACATGTGGGACATTTTATAGCTATGATGTTTATGTCACATATGCAGCAACATGGACATAGACCAATAGCTTTAATAGGTGGCGGAACTGCACAAATAGGAGATCCGAGTGGAAGAACAGATATGAGACAAATGATGACAGATGAAATCATAGCTCATAATGTAGCATCTATAAAAAAACAAATGGAAAAGTTTATTGATTTCTCTGAGGATAAAGCTCTATTAGTAAATAATGCTGATTGGTTAAGAGGATTAAATTATATTGATTTTATAAGAGATATAGGATCTCAGTTTTCTGTAAATAGAATGCTATCTGCAGAGTGCTTTAAGTCTAGAATGGAAAATGGAGGACTATCGTTTTTAGAGTTTAACTATATGTTAATGCAAGGATATGACTTCTTAGTTTTAAATAGAAAGTTTGGATGTACTATGCAGCTAGGTGGAGATGACCAATGGTCTAATATGATTGCAGGAGTAGATTTAATTAGAAAAAAAGACAGAAAACAAGGTTATGCGATGACATGTACTTTACTAACTAATAGTGAAGGTAATAAAATGGGAAAAACAGCAAAAGGAGCTTTATGGTTAGATCCAGAAAAAACATCTCCATATGAGTTTTATCAATATTGGAGAAATCTTCCAGATGCAGATGTAGCTCAACCATTAGCATTGTTAACATTCTTACCTATGGATGAAGTTAGAAGACTTTCGTCATTAGAGGGAGCAGAAATAAACGAGGCTAAAAAAGTATTAGCTTATGAAGTAACAAAAATTATTCATGGAGAAGAAGAAGCTGAAAAGGCAAAGCAAGCCTCAGAAGCATTGTTTGGGCAAGGTGGTCTTGATTTAACAAATGTACCAACAGCAGAAGTGACAGAGGAAGTTTTAGGAAAAGGTGTAGTAGACTTAATGGTTGAATTAGGACTATTAAAAACAAAAAGTGAAGGAAGAAGATTAGTTCAGCAAAATGGTTTAACTATAAATGATGAAAAAGTAACGGATTTTGCTATGGAGATAACAAATGACTTATTTATAGATGGAGCTATGATGATAAAGCAAGGAAAGAAAAAATATAATAGGATTGTTATAAAGTAGTGATAGTAATAAGGGAAACCACGACGGATGACATAGAGAATATATATAATCATTTAAATTTGAACTATGTAAAAAAATATTGTAAAAATGATGAGGAAGAACAAAAAAAGAATCATGAAAGATGGTATAAATTCTTAATAAGTTCTCCTAATTATGCAATGTTTACTGTCGAAGACTTAAAAGGAACTTTCTTAGGAAATGTAAAATTTCAACTAGATGAAGATTTTGAAGGTGCAGAAATTTCCCTGTATTTAGCTGAATGTATAAGAGGGAGAGGTTATTCCACAACAATAGTAAATGCAAGTATAGATGAATTAAGATTTAAATATCAAAATTTAAAATATGTTGTAGCGTATATTTTAGAAGAAAATGATAGGTCAATTTTATGTTTTGAAAAGGCTCAGTTTAAATTTAAAGGGCAAATAGAACATGGAGGTATCGATTATTTTTTATATATGAGAGTTTTTGAATAGTGGAGGGCATTTTGAGAAAAAAAGAAAGAGCTTTAAAAGTAATAGAGGTTTTACAAAATAAATTTGGGCATCCAAAGTGTGCTTTAAATTATACAACACCCTTTGAACTTTTAGTAGCAGTTATATTGTCAGCTCAATGTACAGATGTGAGAGTAAATATTGTTACAGAGAATATGTATAAAATAGTGAATACTCCAGAACAATTTGCAGCAATGCCATTAGAAGATATTGAAACATTAATAAAAAGTACTGGTTTTTATAGAAATAAAGCTAAAAATATAAAATTATGTAGCCAGCAACTTATTGAAAAATATGATGGGAAAGTACCGCAAAAAATGGATGAGTTAGTTGGATTAGCTGGAGTAGGGCGTAAAACTGCTAATGTAGTTCGAGGTGAAATATGGAGGTTGGCTGATGGAATAACAGTTGACACCCATGTAAAAAGATTAACTAATTTAATAGGATTAGTTAATGAGCAAGATGTGATAAAAATAGAAAAAGAATTAATGAAAATAATACCAAAAGAGTATTGGATAGACTTTTCTCATTATATAATCCTTCAAGGAAGAAATAAGTGTATTGCTAGAAGACCAAAATGTTTGGAATGCGAAATAAAAATGTATTGTAAGCATGGTGAAAAAGTATAAAAAAGTATACAAAAAAAGTTTTTAATTGTTGACATATATGGTAAAGAATGTTATTATCTTGGTGTAAGAATATAAATGATAACTTAAGGAGACGATAACTATGAGAGTTTATCTGGATAATAATGCAACTACAAAAATGGACCCTAAAGTATTAGAAGCAATGATGCCTTTTTTAACTGAGGAATATGGAAATGCTTTTAGTATGCACCTTTTTGGAAAGGAAACGGGAATAGCTGTTTCAGAAGCAAGAGAAAAGATTGCGACTTTATTAAAAGTTAAGCCAGAAGAAATTATATTTACTGCTTCTGGAACTGAATCAGATAACATTGCAGTTAGAGGCGTAGCTAAAGCATATAAAAATAGAGGAAATCATATAATAACAAGCTCAATAGAGCACCCAGCTATAAAAAATACCTTTAAAGATTTGGAGCAAGATGGATATAAAGTAACATTTATACCAGTTGATAGTAATGGAGTAATAGATGTTAAAGCTTTAGAGGAAGCGATAACACCTGAGACGATTTTAATATCAATGATGCATGCAAATAATGAAGTTGGTACTATAGAACCAATAAAAGCAATTGGTGAAATAGCTAAAAAAAATAGAATTTTATTGCATGTGGATGCAGTTCAAAGTGTTGGAAAAATTCCTGTTTATCCAAAAGAATTAGGAGCGGATTTATTAACTTTTTCAGGACATAAATTTCATGGTCCTAAAGGGATTGCTGCTCTTTATATAAGACAAGGTGTTAGAGTTGCTAGAACAATAACTGGTGGTGGACAAGAGAAAAAACTGAGACCAGGAACGACAAATACCCCTGCAGTAGTAGGTATGGCAAAAGCTTTAGAAATTGCCTGTCAAGATATGGATATTGAAATAAAAAGAGAACAAGAGTTAAGAGATTATTTTGAAGATGAAATAGTTAAAAGAATTCCGGAAGTAGTAGTAAATGGAAAATCAGTAGAGAGATTGCCAGGAACTTCAAGTATAACTTTTAAATATTTAGAGGGAGAATCAATTCTTTTATCTTTAAGCTATTTAGGTGTAGCTGTAAGCTCAGGATCAGCATGTTCATCAGATGAATTGCAAGCATCACACGTTCTATTAGGAATGGGAATTGAACCAGAATTTGCTCATGGAACTATAAGATTTAGTTTAGGAAAGTATAATACAAAAGAGGAAATAGATTATACAATAGAGCAAGTTGTAAAAGTTGTTGAAAAATTAAGAATGTTATCACCTTTATGGAATGAATATAGAAAATAAAAACAATTAAAAACTAAGGAGAAAATTATGCAATATACAGAAAAAGTAATGGATCATTTTATGAACCCTAGAAATGTAGGAACTATGGAAAATCCTGATGGATATGGTAAAGTTGGAAACCCATCTTGCGGAGATATTATGGAAATATTTTTAAAAATAGAAAATGACATAATAACAGATGTTAAATTTAGAACTTTTGGATGCGCATCAGCAATAGCAACATCATCAGTTTCAACTGAAATGGTTTTAGGTAAAGATATTCATGAAGCATTAGCAATAACAAATAAAGTGGTTGCAGAGGCTTTAGGTGGATTACCAGCTACGAAAATGCACTGTTCTGTTCTGGCAGAAGAGGCTCTAAAAGAAGCTATAGAAGACTACTTGGCTAAAAAACAAAAATAATGTATAATATTTAGGAACTATAAAAATATAGTTCCTAAATTTTTTTATTTGGAGGAAGAAGCTATGAAAAAATTAGTTGTAGTTTTCGTATTAATTGCATCAACTTTATCTTTTTCAAAAAGTGCTCAAAGCAAAGTAGTAAAAGATAATATTCCAGATTATAGAGCTTATGTATTGGGAGATGGTGAAGGTAATATATTTTACCAAGAGAATTCAACTCATAAATACCCATTAGCTTCTGTAACTAAAGTTATGACTATATTAGTGACTTTAGATGAAATAAGAAAAGGAAACATTGGTTTATACGATGAAGTAACGGTTGATTGGGAAATTTTAAGTGCTGGAGGAAGCTCTATTCCTATGGAGAGTGGAGAAAAAATAATAGTACTAGATTTGCTTAAATCGGCAGCTATAAAATCTGCTAATAATGCTGCTTATGCTCTAGCTAAACATTCTGGAAAAGGTAGTATTCCAAGATTTATAGATATGATGAATGCAAAGGCTAAAAGTTTAGGACTAGAAAATGAATTAGAATTTCATACTCCCGCAGGATTACCAGATCATATGACCAGAAAAAAATTAGATATGGGAACAGCTAACGGAATATATAGATTATCTATAGAAGCTTTAAAGTATCCTGAATATATAGCAATTGCAAGACAAAAAACTGCTGAAATAAAAAATGGAAATTATAAGTTAAAAAGTACAATTCATCTTTTAGGAAAAGAAGGGATTTATGGTTTAAAAACAGGATATCATACGAAATCAAGATTTAATATAACGGTTTTAAGTGATAAAGATAATGCTAATATAGTAACCGTTGTAATGGGAGGGAAATCTCCTAAAATAAGAGATGGAAAAATACTTGAGTTAAATGAAAAATTTCATGAAAATTATAAAAATAAAGATATTATAAAAAAAGATATACCAGTTGTATCAATACCAATTTCAGGTGGATACGTTACAGATGTAAAAACTTATGGAACTAAATCTTTTTCTAAAATTGTAAAGAAAGATGCTGACGTTTCAATAGTTACAGAAAGAGAAAAAAAATTAGTAGCCCCCATAAAGGCTGGAACAGTTGTTGGAAGTTATAAAGTATTAGTGAATGGTGAAGTAGTATTTAAAGATAAATTAATTGTAAAAAGAGACGTAGAAAAAAAGAAGCTTATGGATAAGATAATGGAAATTTTTTAAAAAAAATAAAAAAAGTTATTGACGAAGTTTAAAATTTATGATACTATAATTTTTGTCAGCGGGAAACACCGCCGACAAGAATTGTAGAAAAGGACATTAACAACCGAATAGAGAAAATAGTCAGAAGTTATGAAAATAA
>OGWY01000853.1_pt1 | contig 24924 bp, 14 predicted proteins | sample 1576121 | NCBI WGS metagenome assembly OGWY01 (sample SAMEA3541543, study PRJEB24748) | human gut metagenome | biome: human gut; feature: human-associated habitat; material: faeces | place: China | collected 2012 | reverse complement strand
CACTGACGAGTGCGGTGGATGCCAAGGGACATTGGTTGGCACCTGTATTGGAAAGTGTGTACAGATCAAGTCCACGGATATGTCCGTCCCGGTCTGCACCCAGCCGGACAGTGACTTCCATCTCATGCCGCGGCGAACCTGCGATCTGGCTTTCGTACCTTGTGAAGATGAGTTTCGCCGGACGCCCCGTCTGCATCGTCACAAACGCCGGATACACTTCGCTGACTGCAGTCTGCTTCGCGCCAAATCCACCACCGATCCGCGGTTTTTCCACGCGGATTTTGCTTTTCGGGATTCCAAGCGCTCTCGATAAAATCCGGCGCACATGGAAAACAATCTGTGTCGAAGAAATCACATGCAGTCTTCCATACCGGTCAAGACATGTATATGTGCGAAATGTTTCCATCATTGCCTGGTTGAACGCACGCATATGATAAGCATGGGAAAATGATACCTCACAGTCCGAAATCACGGCATCGACATCGCCATCTCCGCTTAATTCATGTGCGATCACATTCCGTTTTGCATCACCGCCCACATCAACCGGCGGATACCAGTCATCCTCCGGATGCACAAGCACCGGATTATCCTTCGCTTTGTGGAAATCAAGCACCGGCTCTAACACATTGTATTTCACTTTCACAAGCTTCATCGCTTTGCATGCCGCTTTTTCATCCTCTGCTGCAATGATTGCGACAACATCTCCCACAAACCGCACGTGCCGGTCGATAATCAACCGGTCATACGGAGATGGCTCCGGATAAGTCTGACCTGCGATTGCAAACCTTGTTTTCGGCACATCCTCCCATGTATAGATATCCACCACGCCCGGAATTTTCTTTGCAATTTCTGTATGGATTTCTTCCACAATCGCATTGGCATGCGGACTGCGCAGAAGCTTCACGACAAGCGCAGGGCCCGTGATATCATCTGTATACACCGGTTTTCCCAGCAGCAGCTGCATGGAGTCTTTCTTCCGGACTGATTTGTGAATGGCATTGTAATTCTTATGTTCCATCGCTTACTCCTTTCCCTGCTTCTTCCTATTTGTATAGTCCAGGTAATTTCGGATTCCCCGGAGCTGTCCTTCGTATCCGGAACACCGGCATAAGTTTCCTGCCAGGTACGCGCGTATCTCATCATCCGAAGGATCCGGATTCTCCCGGAGCAATGCAATCGTATTCATGACAAATCCCGGATTGCAAAATCCACACTGATCAGCCCCCTGGTCAGCGATAAATCCAACAAAACCGGATGCTTCCTCCTGCAGTCCTTCGAGCGTATATACTTCATGTCCATCCGCTCTTGCACAAAGCACCGAGCATGACAAGACCGGGGTTCCATCTAAAAGCACGGTACAAAGCCCGCAATTTGCGGTCTCACAACCGCGCTTCACACTGTAGCAGCCATGCTTCCGCAGAAAATCAAGGAGCAGAAGATCCGGCGATACTGATTCACAAATCAGTGTTCCATTTACTTTGATTTTGATATCCATGTCTATGCCTGCTCCTCTCCGATTTTCTTTGTTAACCGATAGCAAAGCGCACCTGTAAGGCGTGTGCGGTATGCTGCACTGCCCCGGTGATTGCCGGCTGTCGGGATTTTTGTCTCTACCCATTTTGCAAACTGTTTTGCACGCTCTTCCGTGATTCCGTCTGTGAGAAATCCTTCCTCATCCGTGATACAGATTGCTCTGCCCGGTCTCGCACCGACAGAAATCCGGTATGTACCGGAAACATTTGCCGCTGCACATGCAAGAACCGGGAAATCTGTCCGTTGGTTACGGACCGATGCATACGCATAGACACCCGGTGTTTTCTTCACGATCAGACGCACAAGCACGTCCCGGTCCGGTTTTTTCTCGGCGAACTCCTGCAACGGAATTATACCGCCCTGAAACAGTTCCACGTATGTATCCATAGCAAGGAACATCGTCAGGACATCCGAGAAACCAAACCGTCCCCAGATACTGCCGCCGACAGTTGCCAGGTTCCGGAACTGAACACCGACAATATCCTTTAAGGCATCTCTGACTGCGCCCTGCGTATATGCATACAGACCTTCATGCAGCTCGATTTCACGCAGAGACACCATCGCACCGATAAAAAATGCATCCGCGTTCTCATCAATCCTGTCAAGTCCCAGCTCGCACAGATCGATTGCCGTCTGGATTGTCCGATCCTGCATCTTCGTCCAAAGCATTCCACCGAGGATCATGCTTCCTTTTTTCTGGTTCAGCGTATAAGCTTCTTCCAGATTTTTTACACGAACATAATTCTGTATTGTTACCATAAAAGCTCCTTCTATTTCTCTAACCGCTTTTTTCCGACTTTATATTATAGTAAAAATACTTGCCTTTGAAAAGCGGTTTTGTTACAATACCGTTGTATTATCAAAAGTACAACGAAAGGGTTTTTATCATGAAACAAAGATTCAAAAAACATGTAGCACTTATACTCATCAGCCTGATGCTGCTCTCTCTGATCGGATGCGGCAAACCTGCATCCACAGACACAACCACAACAACGGAAGCAGCTGTCACAGAAGCACCGGCAGCCTTCATATCGGATGCTGCTACAACGGCAGACAGCACCCCCGCAGATGCCAGTGAAGTGGGCTCTGATGCGCAGACGGTCTATCCGGTCACAGTCACCGATCAGGCTGGTCGTGAAGTCACAATTGAAAAAGAACCGGAGTCAATCGTGAGCGGATACTATATCTCCACAAGTCTCCTGCTTGCACTCGGTCTGAAAGACAAGGTAACAGGCATCGAAGCAAAAGCAGATAAGCGGCCAATCTACAAACTTGCGGCGCCAGAATTCCTCGAGCTTCCAAATGTCGGCACAGCCAAGGAATTTGACTTAGAAACCTGCGCTTCCCTCTCCCCAGAGCTTGTCATCCTGCCTATGAAATTAAAGGATGCAGCGCAAAGCCTCTCCGAGCTTGACATCCCTGTCCTGCTCGTCAATCCGGAAAGCGAAGATCAGTTAGAACAGATGATTGAACTTGTCTCCACCGCAACCAATACAAAGGAAAACGCAGATGCCCTTCATTCTTATATTGATGAGAAAAAAGAGATGCTCGAAAAAGACTTATCCGGCGTCGATGCAGAAAGCGTCTATCTCGCCGGTAACTCTTCCCTTCTTTCCACTGCCGGTCCAGCGATGTATCAGTCAGGGCTTATCGAACTGGCAGGCGGTAAAAATGCAGCATCCGAAATCACGGATACCTATTGGGCCGAGATCAGCTACGAGCAGCTTCTGGCATGGGATCCTTCTTATATTATTCTCGCTTCGGATGCAGAATACACACCCGAAGATGTATTAAACGACGAGAATCTGAAGGAGTGCACCGCAGTCAAAAACGGAAATGTCTATGCAATCCCTGGCGATATCGAAGCATTAGACAGTCCTGTACCGGGCGGAATCCTTGCATCCATCTGGCTTGCCGGAATCCTGCACCCGGATCAGGTATCTGCAGATATGTATACAGAAGAAAAGGCAGCGTTCTATGAAACTTTTTATGGAATCAAATAATAAAATTAAATTCACTCTTATCGTCGGAACCGTTATCTTAACGGTTCTGACGATTTTTTCATTTTTTGTCGGCCGCTACCCACTCACACTCTCCGGAATTATATCCGGTGATTCAAGACAGTGGCAGGGGGTTGTGGCATTGCGCGCAAGCCGCGGAATCGTCGGCTGTATCGGCGGTTTCGTTCTCGGCGTAGCAGGTTTTGTCTTCCAGACTGTATTCCGGAATCCATTGGCATCACCGGATATCATCGGCGTATCTTCCGGTGCCAGCGCCGGTGCCGCGTTCGGCATCCTGTTTCTGTCCGGCTCTATGGCAGTGACTGCGTCTGCATTTGCCGGTGCTCTCGGTTCTGTTGTTCTAGCGCTTATGCTCGCATCCCTCACTACCGGGCAGGATGGCAGAGGAATCGTGTTGGCAGGAATCGCGGTACACAGCTTAGCCCAGACCGCGCTCATCTTCCTGAAGCTGCTCGCCGACCCGGAAAAACAGCTTGCATCCATCGAATACTGGATTATGGGAAGTTTAAATGGTATCAGTCTCTATACCATCAAAGGAAATGTGATTCTCTGTACCCTCTGTGTCAGCGCACTTTTTTTGTTGTACCGTCAGATTATGATGCTTTCCCTGCACGATGACGAAGGGCGTATGCTCGGTGTTCACACACAGCATCTCCGTCTTTTGATTCTCCTGATTGCAACGCTGGCAACATCCGGAATCATCAGCATGACCGGGCTTATCAGCTTCATCTCTCTGCTTGCACCGCACGGTGCACGTCTGATCATCAAAAACAACCGGCTATCCACGATGTTTCTAAGTGGGATCATCGGTGGCTGCCTGCTGACACTCGGAGATATTCTGGCACGAAGCGTAGCTTCCACAGAACTGCCGGTCAGTATCTTTACCAGTCTTGTTGGCGCACCATTTTTGATTTATCTATGCGTAAGGAGGAACCGCGAATCATGAGTCTGCTCACAGTCAGTCACCTGTCTGCCGGATATGGCAGAAAAGAAATCCTACACGATATCAGCTTTACGTCGCGTCCCGGAACAATCACCGGTATTCTCGGTGCAAATGGATGCGGCAAAACTACGCTTTTAAAAGCGATTGCGAACATCCTCCCGCACAAAGGTTCCTGTCTGCTTGCAGAAAATACACTGGAATCACTTTCTGCACGGGAACTTGCAAAGCAATGTGGATATATCCCCCAAAAAAGCGGAATCACAATTGATATGACAGTTCTGGATGTTGTCCTGATGGGGTATCATCCGGACTTATCGCTGTTGCAGCCTCCCACCGCGCAGATGAAAGAACATGCCAAAGCAACTCTCACGATGGTAGGTCTTCCCGATCGTGAGCAGGCAAACTACAACCAGCTAAGTGAAGGACAAAAACAGTTATGTATCCTTGCACGGACATTCGCCGGCGCACGTAAGCTTCTGCTCCTCGATGAGCCGGAAAGCGCCTTAGATTTCCGGTTCCGGAACCAGATGATGCAGCATCTGCGGACATATGTGACTGCCCACGACGCCTGTGCGCTTGTCACACTCCATGACCCTTCTCTGGCATTAAACACCTGTGACGAGCTCCTTGTCCTGTCGAAAGGCACACATTCCGGGAAAATCTCCCCGAAATCGACTCCTGTTTCAAAGATGGAGTCGCTGCTTTCCTCGATTTATGGTACAATCAATATCGCAAAGCTCCACGACAAAAACGGGAACGAACACCTTGTTATGATACAGGAGGAGTCCATATGAAAGCTGTTACAAAAATTACGTTTTACGATGAACAGGATGAAAAATTCTTTGGAGAAGGTCCCTGTCGTCTGCTGCATGCCATCGAAGCAGAAGGCTCCCTGCGAGCAGCTGCAAGCTCCATGGGACTTGCTTACTCCAAAGCGCTTCGTATGATAAAAAATGCCGAGCATGCACTCGGATTTCCACTCACAAGCAGGACTGTCGGTGGCAAATCCGGCGGTGGAAGCACTCTGACACAGGAAGGAAAGGAATGGATAGAAAAATATGAACGGTATCGAGATGCCTGCATACAGGCCAACCGCAAATTGTATCTGGAGATCTTTTCGCGCTAGCAGCAAAAAGCATCTGATTCTGACCGGAAGCCTCGGAAGCGGAAAGTCCACGCTTCTTTCTGCCCTTTTCCCACAACCAATGCCCGGGCTTACGTCCTATGTAGTACCCGAAGATGGGGTCTATATGAAAGAAAACCTGTCAGGCGAGACTGTGCAGATTGGAAGATATCAGGCAGATGCACCTGGAAACACAAACAAAATGCAACCGGTTCCGGAAGCATTTCTCACAAAAGGCATCGAATTTCTGGATATGTGTATCCGTCAACCATCCGACTGGATAACCATCGACGAAACCGGTTATCTGGAACAGACAATGCCTGCGTATCAGGAAGCAATTTCCCGTCTGCTCGCAGCCAAACATGTACTTTTAGTTGTCCGTAAACAAAAACTTCCTTTCCTGGACTCTCTCTGCAAGCGGGATGATTGTTTTCTCGTAGATTTAGATAAGCCTTATGGAGACGCGTTCTGTATCATCATGGCATCCGGAAAAAGCAAACGCTTCGGTGCCAATAAACTCCTCACAGATTTTTATGGAAAACCACTGATTGCATACGCGTTTGATGCGACCGAAATGCTTGGGCAAAACCGACTGGTTGTGACGATCCACCCGGAAATTGCACATATATGTAAGAAACAGAATATCCCATTTCTTCTGCATAATCTGCCGGACCGGAACGATATGATCCGGCTTGGAACCGGTGCAATAAAAAACAAAGCAAGCCACTGCCTGTTCCTGCCTTCAGACCAGCCGCTCGTCTCACGGGAGACAATCGGTGCATTGCTTTTCTGCGCCCAAAATGCACCCGATACGATCTGGCGGACTTGCGATCAGAATACTGCCGGTTCCCCGGTTGTTTTTCCATCTGCTTACTTTGATGAACTTTCTGCGCTACCTCCAAAACATGGCGGCAATACTGTGATTCAAAACCACAGGGAACATGTAAAGCTCCTACCGGTTACACAACACTATGAGCTAGCAGACATCGACACACCAGAGGATATGCAGGCAATGGAGGTTATTGCAGCGCATGCACTGGCAAAGTAAATACACTTCTCACCGCAGCCAGATACTCCTCCGGTCGATCTGCTTTCTTTACCTTCTTCAGCTCCCGCTCTGCTTCTGGAAACATCTTACCCAGATAAAACCACACTTCCTTCATCTTAAAGAGCGCATCCCGCTCACAGTCCATCTCTTCCCGGTACCCAGCATACAACCGGTCATGGTACTCCTTTAGCTCTGCCGTTGTTACCGACTGCCCTGTCCGGATCTCCCGTACCAGTCCCGGATTCGCAATTACACCTCTTCCAAGCATAATGCGGTCTACCTGTGGAAACTTCTCCCGGAACACATGATAATCTTCCACCGTAAAGATATCTCCGTTATAACAGACCGGGTGCACACATTCCTTCAGTGCTTCCGCAAATACACCAAGATTTGGATGATTGTTGTAGAAGTCCTTCTGCAAACGTGGATGGATGATCACTTCGGAGATGGGATACCTATTATATACTCGCAGGATATCCGCAAACTCTTCGGGAAATTCCACTCCGATCCGCGTCTTCACAGAGACCTTACAGCTCCGCTCCTCCGGCAGTTTGGATATCCCCTCAAATACCGCATCAAAGAACCGGTCTAATCGTTCAGGATCCTCTAAGAATCCACTTCCTTTCTTCTTCGATACGACCGTTGCCATCGGACAGCCCAGATTCAGATTCACTTCCTGATAGCCAAGCTCCGCCAGCATATTGCACGTCGTAAGGAACTGTTCCGCATCGTTCGTCAGGATCTGTGGAACAACATACATTCCCTGATTGTGCTCCGGTGCCACGTCCTTTCGCTCCCGCGTCTTCAATAATTTCTTCTTTGACGGTGCGATAAACGGCATCACGTACTTATCCATATCGCCAAACATCGCATGATATGCATTCCGGTACACGTATCCTGTCACGGATTCCATCGGTGCCAGATAAAATTGTATTTTCTCGAATTCTGTAATACTCACCGTAACTCTCCTCTATCATCAGCATTTTCTTCCACATGTTTCGGGCGGAATATATACAGCAAAATTGCTTTACATATATTGTCTGCGATCATGCAAAGCCAGACTGCCTTTAAACCCAGTCCAAACACATTCACGCATAAGAACGTACCAAATATCCGGATGCCCCACATGCTGACCGCCTCACACGCGAACACATGCTTCGTCCGACCCATACCATAGGAAATACCCTCTAAGACAATCATCAGTCCAAAAAACGGCTCTGAAAACGAAACCAGACGCAACATCTCACTTCCGATCCGCGCCGCATTGACTGAGTTCGTAAACAGACGCATAAATGGATATGCGAATAGGTAGAGTCCGATACCATTTACTACCATAATCAATAATGTGATCAGGATCGATACCCGCTCCGTTGCTTTTAATTTCCGGATATCCTTCTCTCCGAGTGCATTTCCGACCAATGTACTGGTCGCCACACGCAGTCCGTATCCTGGAATATAGACAATCTGCTCCGCTGTAATGGCGATCGAATGTGCCGCGAATATTGTCGTTCCCATACCTGATACCATCCGCGCAAACGCAATGTATCCAAAGCAGCTTACGAAAGTCGTGCCAAGTGCCGGAAGCCCAATCGTAAATGTCTCTGACAGAATCTCCCGGTCGAGTCTCCTGTCCTCTCGCGTTGGTCGAAGCTTCGTCTTGCTGAGCATCAGCAGGAACATCGCAATACCGCCGATTCCAAAACTGATGCAGGATGCGATTGCCGCACCTGCCACGCCGAGATTCAGACCATATATAAATACCGTATTCAATAGGATATTTAACACATTTTCACCCACGCTGATAAACATCGGCGATTTCGTATCCTTAATGGATCGAATCATCGCGGAAAAGACGCGGGAAGACGCCCGGAACACAAGTGAAATGCTTGTAATTGTGAAATACACACTTGCCGGTTTTACAATATCCGGTTCAACGCCCATCCACACCGGAATATACGGGGACAGCACAAGCGCGATCACTTCCAATAACGTTCCGATAGTAAATGCATATAGTATCGATTGTCCAGCCAGTTTCTTCAGTTTGGCTTCGTCCCCGGCTCCATTTGCCTTCGATGCAATCGCCAGCACAGCAACCGCAATCGCACTTGGAATTGAGTGGATCAGCCAGCCGATGGTTGTTGTCGTGCTGACTGCTGCCGTTGCTTTCTCACCCAGATGTCCCACCATCGCCGTATCAACATATTGAAGCAGCGTCGACAGCACCTCTTCTAATACGGTCGGGATGGATAAGGTGATCAGCGATCGAAACGCTTCCTTATAGTATGTTTGTTTCATTTATTTTCAAATCCTTCTGTTTACTTAAAAGAAGGGCTTATAGAAAGCCCTTCTTCGTAAAACTTATTTACTTATCGCTTCGTTTCTTTTTGGAAACACCAAGTATGATTATTCCAACAGCCGCAACTATCATTATAATGGTGATTGGCGCAATCGGCGCTGCATCGCCTGTTTTCTTCACTGTATTGGAAGATGTCGTAGTAGTTGTCGTCGTGGTTGTCGTACTCGTAGTACTTGTCTCCGTCGTCGTAATCTCTGTGGTTGTATCTGTTGTTTCTGTGGTTTCCGTTGTTTCAGTCGTTTCCGTTGTTTCGGTCGTCTCAGTTGTTTCTGTTGTCTCAGTCGTTATCTTGTCATACGTATTTGTATATGCAACATTTGCTGTCGCATGATCTCCGATTACAACAGATGCCGTTTTGCCCTCCACTGCAGTCTGCGCGTCTACCACATATGTGATCTTGCTCAACGTATATCCATCTACATCTGAAGCAATCTCATTGACTGTATAGCTGCCTGCATTGCAACTGATTTCCTTTGACCACGTCTTACTAGCAGTATCATAAGAAAAATCTGCAAGACTATAGGTTGTCTTTGTACCGGTTGCATCCTCAACAACCTCAAAGCGAATTGTCTGCTCCGCATCTGTTTTGGATACACCACCCGCTACGGTCTTTGTCAACACAAGCTTCGCCGGGGCATATGTATTTGTTACAACAATCGTATCTCCAATACTTCCACTTGCCGGTACATAAGAAGCTACATAATTTGCAACATCTGTCTCTTTCACGCTATAAGATATCTCTACACCATTCTCATACTTATCGAGATTTGTAAATGAACCCTGCCAGTTATTTGTCTTATCCAGCTTCAAAGTCTTTGTCGTTGCAACACCATTCTTATAAAGCGTGACTGTGATTGCACTATGGTTATCTGCTGCCAGATTATCGCCAGCCCATTTCTTTTCAACCGAGATGTTACCTTTTTGCGTTGTGTATGAATTTGTAACCTCAAATACACCATTTTCACCAGGATCATCGGCTGTTACTATAGTTCCGGAAGCATCCTTTTTCACATAACTTACTGTATATCCGGCTGGTACATCGACTTCTTTGACTGTATATACATATTCTGTATTTGCTGCTACATCACTGTACTTCGGAAGCTCTGTCCATGTATAAGTCCAATGATTTGTTTCACTCAAAGTTACCGTGTCATATACATTTCCATCGTACATTAACTGTACCTGTATGTTGCTTGGACGTTTCCGGTCATTATTATTCTGATCATCCCATACCTTTGTCACAGTTCTTGTTGTCGATGGATAAGAATTGGTAATTGAGATAGAACCATTTCCTGTTGCATCAACTGTCATCGGACTGTAGGATACGCCATAACCCTGTGGTACAGCGACCTCCTTGACTGTATATACAATCTGCTGACCAGCCTCATTATATGGAAGGTCATTCCATGTATAAGTCCAGTGATTTGCATCTTCCAGTGTTACAGCGGCTCCAACCGCGGAACCATTTGCATATAATTGAACATCTACACTCGTCGGACGGGATGTAGCATTATTATCCGCCCATACTTTATTGACTGTGATATTTCTTGTCCGAACTGTACGTTTATTCGTAATCGTTGTCGCTGATCCTGATGTCACAACAGTCGTTGTATAACCGCTAACTGTACCAACTTCTTCAACCGTATACACAATATCCGTACCTGCCGCATTCTGCTTGTTCAGATCATTCCACGTGTATGTCCAATGATTGGTCTCATTCAATTCCTTCGTTGCTTCCGGATCTGTAACAGCTGTGCCATCCGCTATAAGTCGTACTGTAATTGGTGTCCGCAATCCATCGCGGTTGTTATTATCATCCCATACCTTTGTCACTGTATGACTGACTTTATCCATCGAGTACTGGTTTGTGATAACCGCCAGATACGTTCCATCACTCTGCTTCTGGATTACAGATGACTTCTGTGAATATGAAGCAGGCATGCTTGCAGTATCTTCAACAACCGAATACTTGATCTCTACACCATTCTTATAAACCGGCAGATTGCCCCAGCTTGCAGTCCAGTTATTCCCTGCTGTCAATGTAATATCCTTCGACAGGGAAACTCCATTTTCCATTAAGGAAACCTTAAGGGTCCGCGGTCTATATCCATCCGCGTCATTATTATCATCCCAATCCTTCCGGATTGACACCTTCGTTGTCTGTAAAGTATTCGTGATATCATAGCCATTCGCTGCATATCTCGTCGTATACCCAGAAACCGGTGTTTCTTCTACCTTATACCGGATTTCCTCATCTGTACCTGCATAGTATTTATCCAGATTGTCAAAGGTAAAGCTCTTCGTCGTTTCTGTTGTACTCAGACTCTTTGTATCTACATACTCCCAATCTGCTGTCGTACCATTCTTCAATCGATACAGTTTCAACTCAATGCTGGATGGACGATACGCTTCATATCCCGTATCTACCCATGTCTTGGTGCCCGATACAGATGTTTTTTCCGTTTTATTCTCGAAGATGACGGCACCTAAGCTTGTTCCTGCACTGCCGCTCGCAGCTCCATTCACATATTTCTGCACAGAAGTAACTGCGGCATCCAATTTGTTGCCTGCAGTATTCTTTGTCACATTTACCTTGACTACATAATACGTATCATCTTTTGTAACACCTGCATAACCAGATTCTTTTTCATAAATCTTGTAAATGTGCTCTCCGACATTTCCTGTCACTGCAGAATCATATGTTAGTGGTGTGAATGTTACGGTTCCATTTGTACTTCCATTTGTTGTTCCTGTAGCAGCCCCTGCCGTCTTTATTGACAGATCTGCATTCAGCTCATCCACTGCAAATCCCGCAAATGTATAGTTAGCTGAATAGTTCGTTGCATTATCCAGCTTCTTTAATGCAGTAAATGTAATGCTGCCGGATGTCTGAATCATTGTATTCACGATATCATAAGTACCTGCAGGGTAACTTGTCGTATATCCAGCGACCGCTGTCTCTACTACCTTATATGGAATCTCAGTAGCCATTCCCGGATAATACTTTGGCAATGTCCCAAATGAATAATTCCATGCACTTGCTGCATCTACAGTCCTGACCGCTCCGACCTGCTCCCAATCGGCATCGTCATTCTCGTTTCCTCCCTGTTTCAACTTATATAACTTTACCTGAATGCTAGCCGGACGATCTGCTGTGGTATCACCAACCCATGATTTTGTCCCCTGAATCGTCGTAGTCACTGTCGTATTATTAAATACAACCTCTGAAGCCGTGGTACCGGTTCCTGCACTGTTATACTTCGTAATCTTACTGCATGTTGCAACCAGCTTTGTCGGATTTGTAGCATTATCCAATGCAACATCTACCGTCAGAATATAATAGTTCGTATCCGTTGTTACATCTGTGTACCCAGAGCTTGTCTCATAAACCTTATAGTAATGTTTTCCAACATCTCCTGTTGTTGCAGAACTATAACTTACCTTATCCTTAAATATAATTGTTCCCGTTGTATTACCAGCAGTTGTTCCGGTCGTAATATCCTTTACCCTGGTAGCGTTTGCAGCGTCTGCTGATACCTCTTCCACTGCAAAATTCTTAAAGGTATAGGTGTTGCCACTTGCATAAGCGGTTGTGCCATCCAACTGCTTTGTAGCTGAGAAGTTGAAAGAACCTGTATAGTATGTTGCTTTCTTATTCTCATAAGACAAGATATAACCAGTATCCGCTGTAAACTCTTTTCCTTCAACACCTGCTGGCATTCTCAGATTGTTCGTACCCGGTAAAACGAAATAATATGGTTCCACTCTGACAACAAACCCATCTTTTGCAGATTTCTCAACCAGTGCATAATACTGATCATGTTTCAATCCACTAATGGTTAACATACCCGTTTCTTCATCAGTTACTTTCAAGATATCTGTTCCCTGTTCCGGCGTTGCATTCAATATCATTGCTGAACCGTCCCAGGTTGCTTTGTATAATTCAAACGTCGAACCATTCAATGGTTGCTGATTGCCTTCATCATCTATCCAGTATTTGAACAGCGTTACCGTACCTGAATCTGAAGATGATGAATTCTCTGATTTTACAACTACATTTCCTCTAAAATCTGTTGTCCCCGAATGAGAAGGGTCATAATTTGATAATGAAAACGTATTTCCGGAATTCGTTTCTGTCAAAGTTTCTCCTGCCTTCAAAGTACATTTTGCGGTATATGTAATACGCAGATGCTTATTGTCCGGCAATTCAAACTTCAATGAATTCCGTGTCGAATCATAGACAACCTTGTAATCCGTTCCCTTCGTCAGCAGTGATTCTCCCGCCTGCGTTACTTCATAAACTTTTACGGTTGATATATCGTAAATAAACGCATTTCCAAGTGTATCAACAGCCGCTATGAAAGTATCTCCATCTGCCAGATCATATGCATTCGCATTTACATCTATTTCATATTTTGCCAGATTATATACAGTATCTCCTGCCGCAGGCTGTCCATTGAATGTTCCTGTCTTTGTTACCAAAGGACTCGGAGTTAACTTTCTCGTATTGCTCACAGGTTCTCCAACAGCAACATTATTGTAGAATATCTGAGCCGAATTGGTAAAAGACTGTTCTCCGCCTTTTGCAAACGACTCCATATCTGTAATCTTTGTTGTATATGTTACATAAATATGCGCTGTGTATCCATTGCCTTCCATCTCAGAAACAATCGTTTGCATGTCAGAATTCACGCCAACGTTAAATGTCGTTACGCCTGCTTCGGTTGTGTCTGCAGAAATTGATACATCTCCAGATATCGAACCATTCTGATAACTACCACTTACCCATTTATTACTTTTTAACGATAATTTGTGATTATCATTAATCGCCCAATATTCCGCAACTACAGAAGAACTGACTAATTTCATTCCTGTTGGAAGCTGATCTTTAATCACAATTGATGCTCCGCTTGTAAGTGTGAATGCATTCAATGCAATATCCAATGTATAATCAATCGTACCTTCTGTGCTTCCTGCCACAGATGTTTTGTTTAAAGGAGGAATTTCATTCTTGTAGTTCGCACTGCTGCTTGTTGACCCCTTTACGCCATTTGATGTATAGTTCAACGTTGCATTATTTGCAAATGTACGTTGCACTGTATTCAAATCTGTATCAGTTACCTTTGTCTGATATGTCAACGTCATGTCCGTAATTCTTGTATTGTCATCTGAAAAAGCAATATCATCAAATTTAAATTCATATCCATAACCTGCATTTAAGTCTCCTTGCTTATAAGAAGTAATAATTCCATTTGATAAATATGCTCCATTTACATCTGTTATATCGACACTAGTACTATTTCCATCCGCCGTTTTGTATTGCAATTTTGCATTACATATATATGCCATATGACCTGGCATGGAATTCCAACTCCGCATATCATCATCAATATACACATTGGTTATGCCTTTCGGTACATCCGGGAATGTAATACTCCATGTAATCATACCAGTTGTCTTATCATATCCAGTTGCACTTTTGCTTATCGTCCAATTTTTACCCGGTGTGTTTACCGTCCCATCTCCTTTGTAAGAATACCCTTTGTCATTGGTAACCGTAACGGTATTCTTTACAGGCGCTGGCGCAACCGAATTCATATAGTCATCTGTTACCTTTGTATACACAGTTGCAGTGTACACGCCATTTCCACTATTTGTAAATATATTTGCATCAAGTTTTCCATCTGTCAAAAGATTACCTGTACTATCGCACAATACCGATCCTGTTGCTTCAGGAATATCCAGAATACTTCCTGTTGTCCCAAGGAACTCTTCTAATGATGAATATTCCTGCCGATAATCTTTTAAATCAATTTTGATTGTCCAGGTAACAATATTATCATTCAACGCACCGTTTTTGCTTACACTTGGACGTTCAACCCAATAGGAGGCCTCAACTGTATTTGGAGTTGTCGTTGTCTGTTTGTTATCCTTGTATGAATAGGATAATTTATTTTTATAAGCATCACCACTGCCTGACTGATTATCAAAAATACCCTCGTCTGCAATTGTCATAGTATAGGATAACTCTACCTTTGTACTTCCATTTGCCTTACCAAGTTTTGTAATCTGCTGTTTCATATCTTCAAAGCTTGCATATTTAGTACCTGTACTTACATTATCATCTGTTGAAGATGAAACCTTGATTTCTCCATTCAATCCCAGCTTAGATCCGGGAATATCTGACAACTGAACATCTGTTACCTCTCCAGTTGTGTCAAGTGTAATTTTATAATCCTGTTTCCATGTTTTTGTAACTTTATCATAATATGCATTACCTGTTAAAGATTTAGACGCTCTTAAACTACTTGTAGCTGTCCCATCATCATATACTTTTTCATATGAAAATTTACCCGTTGCAATTGTAATCTTATCACCGGACTTTATATTATCCTTATCTGTAACATTAATATTTCCATGTATAATGCCCGTTCCTGCACGATCACTACTTTTCAAAAAATTCTCATTATTGATACATACATATGCAACACCATCCTTGATATAGACATACCCGGTGGTTCCATAGATTTCATCGGTAATTGGATATACAACATCTGTCTCAAGATTGATATTTTGTAAGCTGTTCATATCAATTTTGACATATACAGGACTTCCATCCTGCGTTACGCCTCCGTTTCCTGCATTGTCAAATTTCCAATCATATTTGATATTCAGCTTATCCTGATCATAAATTTTTGTTACGTCATCGATATTTTGTTCTTTTCCATCATGTGTAATCGTCACACTATAGTCGATTGTCACACCTGTAGTCGTTGAATTGTCCCAATCAGACCGATTTATCTGATCTGCAGATGGAATTGAAGTGCTATCCGATATCAGATTCAACACTACCCCATTCAAGTCTTCCCCTGTTTCTGATACAGACTGTGCGTCATACGGTTCTGCTGCCTGACCTTGCGCATCACTCTCCGATGCGACACTCTCTGTCTCCCCACCTTCTGCAATCGGTGTATAGCTGATGTTCTGGAATAATGAAATTAACATCAACATAGAAAGCAGAAATGCAATCACTTTTTTCTTGTTTTTTTGTTTGTTCATAAACTCCATCCTCCATTTTCTTTTTTCCTAATGCATCCTCGCATTTATGCATTGGAACCATTTATGATAAACTCTGACATCCCTCTGTGCAGAGTAAAATTAAGTTATGAATTATTACTGTTCAATTTTTATATCGACAGTAACCCACTATCGCATAATATTTTACATGAAAGTGCTTGTGTTTTCAACATATCGCGTCCATAAATTTGTGCTTTTTTTGACTATTAAAACACAAAAAACCTGCCACACCAATTCTGGTGCGGCAGGTTTTTGTAACCATCTTCCGAAGTATGTTTTATTCTTCGTCCTTCTTCTCCTCTGCGGATGCCTCTGCATCGTCATCATCAAAGAAGCTATCATCAAAGTCATCATCGTAATCATCGAAATCATCTAAGTAATCTGGTGTCAGGTACTTGTAAACTGCTACGCAGATACCTACGATGATTGTCAGAATACCAACGATCAATGCAACAGAGAGAAACGCGTTCTTTGCTTCTGTTACGCATTCGTCTTCTTTTACAACTTTTACTTCGTCACAACACTTTCTCATAGTTTTCTACCTTCCTTTCATCGCTACTGATAAACTAATTTTACCACAGCTTATCCGATATTTCTACCGTGATTTACAACTTTTTCATTTTTACAAGCGATGCAAATAAATGTTTTTCTCCGACCCGGTCGAAATTCACGACGATTTCCTGATCGCCGCCCGATGGAATCACATCAATTACCTCGCCATTTCCAAATTTAATATGGCGTACTTTATCTCCTACTTCATAGCTTGCCGGTGCAGAAGCTGCATTCCCCATCGGAAATGCCTTTCCGAACCCAGGATTCGCACTTGGGTTTGCATTTGACGTGGCAGAGCGCGTATACGGATTGTTCTTGCCATATGCCTTTAGCTGAATCACCTGCTCTGCCGGTTTCTTTGATGGAATCCGATCCATATTCGCAGGTGCATAGCCAAAAGCCTTCTCTTCATACTCGAGATAATGCTTCGGAATCTCCTTGACGAACCGCGATACTTCCTCGAAATTCGTCGAACCATGCACCATCCGTTGTCCGGCAGCCGTCATATACAGTTTCTCCATCGCACGTGTAATTCCGACATAGCAAAGTCTCCGCTCCTCTTCAAGTGCATCCGGATCATCGGAATCCAGCGACATGCCACTTGGGAATAACCGTTCTTCCATACCAGTCATAAATACATAAGGAAACTCCAAGCCTTTCGCACTATGTAAGGTCATCAGCGTCACCTTTGCAGTTGGCACACCATCCTCGTCTTCCTCCTCGGTATCTGCCACCAGCGCGATATCTTCGAGAAGTCCGGTCAGTGTTGGCACCTCTGCACTCTCTTCATAGGTAACGATCTTATTCTTTAATTCCTCTAAGTTATCCAACCGGGTACGCGCTTCATCCGTAGCTTCCGCCTCCAATGCTTCGCGATATCCGCTTTCATCCATGATTGCATCGAACACTTCACTGATGAATTCGCCATGTATCAGACGCGCCTTAAAGCCTTCCATCATATCTGTGAATTTCCGAATCTTTTCTACATTCCGTGTCATGCCCGGTACTTCTTCGATATCCAGCAACGCATCGTATAGATTATATCCATTGGACTGTGCATACATATCAAGCTTATCCACGGTCGTCGCACCGATTCCACGCTTCGGCACATTGATAATACGTTTGATTGCCTGATCATCGATCGGGTTTGCAAGCACCTTCAGATAGCTTACGAGATCCATAATTTCTTTTCTTCCATAGAAATTCTGTCCACCATAGATTTTATATGGTAGATTCTCATACAGAAGTTTTTCCTCAAGCACACGGGACTGCGCATTGGTACGATACAAGATCGCGATATCATCGAGTGATACCCCCTGATTCTTCAAGGTCTTGATCCGGGACGCAACACCGTTTGCCTCCTCGTACTCCGTACCATAACGGGTAAATGTTACCTTCTCGCCATCCTCCTGCTCTGTCCAGAGACGTTTATCCTTTCTGCCCTCATTGTTCGCAATCACCGCATTTGCAGAATTTAAGATATTCGCCTTGGAACGGTAGTTCTGCTCCAGCTTTACGACCTTGGCATCCGGGTATTCTTCTTCAAAATTCAGGATATTATAGATGTTCGCGCCACGGAATTTATAAATACTCTGGTCGTCATCACCCACGACGCACAAATTCCGGTATTTTGCAGCCAGCATCTTTACCAATATAAACTGTGTATGGTTCGTATCCTGATACTCGTCCACCATAATGTACTTAAACCGTGTCTGGTACTCGGCAAGCACATCTGGATTCGTCTCAAAAAGAAAGATCGTCTTGAAAATCAAATCATCAAAATCAAGCGCATTGTTGCTCTGCAGACGCTTCTGATATTCCCGGTAAACCTCCGCAATCTTCTGATCCCGGAAGCTTGCCGCATGTGCTTTCTCATAATCGTCCGGTGTCATGTACCCTTCCTTTGCCTTCGATATCGCCGAAAGCATCGCCCGCTCCGGATAGAGCTTCGAGTCTAGTTGCAGATATTTCAACACTTCTTTTACAACAGTCTTCTGTTCACTTGCATCATAGATCGTGAAACTGCTCGTTCCACCGATCTTGTCAATATGTTTCCGCAGAATCCGCACACACATGGAATGGAAGGTTGATACCCACACACTCTCAGCGCCAAATCCTACCAGATTATCTACTCGTTCCCGCATCTCTGCCGCAGCCTTGTTCGTAAATGTGATTGCCAGTATATTGTATGGATTGACTGACATCTCATCGATCAGATATGCGATCCGGTGCGTGATCACTCTGGTCTTTCCAGAGCCAGCACCAGCTAAAATAAGTAAAGGCCCGTCGGTTGTACAACAGGCCTCTAACTGTTTGTCATTTAATCCCGGCATCGGTTTACTGTAAACCTAACTTTGCCTTCATCGCTGCCAGCTCATCCTGTACAGCTGCATTTGGAGCTGCATCATACTTGGCTGCTAAACTGTCGATACCACTCTCCTGTGTTGTCTGATTTAATTCGGTCATGGCATTTGCCTGATCAAGCATTGCGTTCGCCTTTGCTTCCATACGATCAAAGGCAGCCATGCTGCTTGCTGAATCTGACAGATTGTTCGTCATCTTGTTCAGACGATCCTGAGTCTTAGCAACCTTCATCTTCGCCTTGATTGCATCACGGCGGGAGTCAAGCTGGTTGATATCTGTCACAAGCTTGTCATGCATCTGACGCATCTTCATCGCATTTGCAGCTGCAACATCATAGGTCTGCTGCAAGCTTGCCTGCTTCGCTGTAAGCTGGTTCTTCTGCTCTAAGAACTTCATGGCATCTGCTTCGTTTCCGGCAAGAAGTGCCTTCTCTGCGTATGCCTGCATCTTTGTAATCTCAGAATTCACTTCATCCAGCTCACGCTTGCATCTCTGCTCATCTGCCATAACGGCAGCTGTTTCCTTCTTCACTTCTGCCAGATCCTTCGTCAGGTTACGGAGTGTCTGATCAATCATCTTCTCCGGATCTTCTGCCTTATCGAGAAGTGCATTGATATTTGAAGCCATAATGTCTTTAAATCTCTGTAAAATTCCCATTGTAATAAAACCCTCCTATAATTCTCATCTTCATACCGTGAAATCCACGTTGCTTTTATTATACTTGACAAAGATAGTAAAGTAAAATGGAATTTTGTTAAAAATTGGTGTTGTCTCTGCAACTTGTCTTAGTTGTATTTTGCAATCACTTCTTCGTTTGCCTTCATGGCGCTTTCTTCCATCTGCTTTCTCTCTGCAAGGAGCTTTTCCTGCACTTCCTTATGCTGTACACCGATGATCTGCAATGCGAGATATGCGGCATTCTTTGCACCATTGATTGCTACGGTTGCAACCGGAATTCCGGATGGCATCTGCACGATAGAGTAAAGTGCGTCCTGTCCATCGAGTACGGAACCGGAGATTGGAACACCGATAACCGGAAGAACCGTCTGGCTTGCAACAACGCCCGGAAGTGCGGCTGCCATACCTGCGGCTGTAATAAACACTTCTGTGCCGTTTCCGTTTGCTTCCTCGATAAATGCGGAAAGTCCTGCATGTGCACGGTGTGCTGACAGGCAACGCACATCAACCTGTACGCCATAGTCCTTCAGAATCTTAATTGCTGGCTCTACCTTTGGAAGATCACTTGTGGAACCCATAATCACTGCTACTCTCATTTGTTCTGCCTCCTTGATGTTAAATATATTGTATTGTATCACTATCTCCTGATAAAGGAAACAGTATTTGTTGCTGTTATGTTATCGTATGTTCTTCCGGGTTCCGGAGATCCCTTTGGAACCAATATGATTTGTATACCTTCCAGTCTTTTTGCCAGTCCGGCAGTTCCGGATGCTTCTCCGTTTTTTGCCCACGACAGCCAGCCAAACGACTGTGCATGTACGCGGTAATAAATATCATAGTGTTCTGCCATCTCTCCATAGAGCGAAATCCGGATTGCTTCTAATCGTTTTGCCTGTCCGCTTGTACCGGACATTTCTCCATCTTTTCTCCATGTATTCGGATCATTTTCATTTCCCTGCCATCCATAAGATTGTACATGCGTTGTGTACCTTACACCACCTGAATATGATGCGTTCGACAACTTGATATTGATTCCTTCCAACCGCTTTGCCTTGCCGCTGGTTCCGGACATCTGTCCGTTGGTTTTCCATGTCTGCCAGCCAAAGGATTGTACATGGGTCTTATACATTATATTGGCGTTATACGCATCCCCCGGAATCTGAATCGAACCATTCTGCAAAGCAACATAAGCACGGGTATTCACAGATGACGGATTCACATTCGCATACGATTGTCCTGGTGCCGGATCACCCTTTTTCACGACAACGATCTGGATTCCCTCCAAACGTTTCGCGTATCCCGCTGTTCCAGAAGGTTCCCCATTTTTTGCCCATGCAAGCCAGCCGAATGACTGTGCATGTACACGATAATAAATATCATAGTTATCTTTATCTGCTCCTGTCAGGCGGATTTTGATTGCTTCTAGACGTTTTGCCTCGCCGCTTGTACCATTTTTTTCTCCATTTGACGACCATGGCAGCCAGCCATATGTCTGACAATGGGTTGTATACTGCACGCCCAGGTTTGCATCTCCTGACACGCGAATCCAGATATTCTCCAGACGTTTTGCTTCTCCGCTTGTTCCTGCCATTTCACCATTTTTCTTCGCAGGCTGGGAATCCCCATATGTCTGAATGTGTGTTTTATAACTGACATCTACACTAACCGGAGTTGGCACAGGTGTTGGATGTGGAATTGAATTTCCATATGTAAACGTACTGCTTCCACTTACTGCGCCACACTGTGAACAGCTATAATAGTACACAGCTGGTGAATCATACGTTGCATCCGATTTTTTCGTTGTATTGCTTACTATCTTCGCCGTAAATTGATGCGGTAATTTATCGCCATACGAAAACACATCTGTACCTGTTTTTCCGCACTGACTGCACTCGTAATAATATGTTGCCGGTGACGTACATGTTGCTGCACTTGCCATGTATGCATCAGATATATGCTTTACAGAATACGCATGCCCCAATGCTGTTCCATACGAATATTGCACATCTCCCTTCTTATTACATCCACTGCATGCATAGTAATATCTGGCTGATGATGAACAATTCGCTGCACTTGCAAGATATATATCGGATATTATCTTTTTAGTATAAGAATGATCCCCTGCCGTACCATATGTATACGTTTTTGCATTTGCAGACTTATCTACTGCTCCACATCTCGCACAACTATAATAATAAATTGCCGGCGATACGCAATTTCCCGGTTCCTTTAACGCAGCTTCCGTCTGAATTTTCTGTGTATACTGATGGTTCAGTTTGTCTCCACTATAAAATGTTGTTGTCCCCTTCTGTCCACATCCCGCACAGCTATAATAATACGCTGCCGGCTTTTCACAGGTTGCCGCACTCGCAAAATGCGCTGTATCTACATGCTGTACCGTATAAGAATGTGCTGCCAGACTACCAGATTCAAAAGTCTCTGTACTTAGCTTTTTACACTTGGAACAGCTCTTGTAATATGTTGCTTTCTTCGTACACGTTGCATTGCTTTTTAATGCTCCTGTTACTGTCGGATCATTCACATATGTATGTGTAATGGTGTATGTTTTCTCAACTGATTTTGAAAAGATGCCTTTACCCGTAATCTTGCATGTACCTGTTGTTCCACTCGTCGAATGACTCACGGTATAATCTGTTCCGCTTGTCAGCTTAATGCCATTATAAGTTACTGTTGGAGCAACCGCAGATGTACTTGTTCCACATGATATAGACGTCTTCGCCAGTGTCACTACCGCATTACTGATATCTACCGATCCAGTTGCTCCTACTCGAATTGTGTAGGATCTTTTTATAGAAGGGTTGTATTTTGGGTATACAGAAATCGTAACAATTCCTGCTTTTTTCACTTTCAAAACAGCATCGTTCGGTTGTACAATACTCTTTTTGGGAGCCTCTACAATACTGTCATCTGAGCTTTCAAACATAACATCTCGATAACCGCTATCTCCATTCACATCTTTTACATAACACAAAATATTTGAACCTACTGAATTTTCAGTTGGTACACTTAGATGATAATAACTATCCGACGATTCACTATTTCTCCAACATAACAACATTGATGTCGGAGGAACAATCGTAATCGTTGCGTTACAGAAAGAGCAGACACCGGTTGCCTTGCCTGTACTGTCAGCCGTACCATAGACGTAGGAATGTGGTGCTTTTTCTATTGTTTCTTTTATGGTCATCCCGCATTTTGAACACTTGTATATGTTCTCTCCGGTTGTCTGACACGTTGGTTGAACTGTTGACTGCAATACTTTATTATGATTACAGCTCACAGTAAGACTAAATGTACAAAGTACGGTACTTCCTTTTTTGCAAGTAATCGTTGTAGTTCCGGCTTTCTTTGCAGTAACTACTCCATCCGCTGTCACGCTTGCTACTGTTGTATCAGAGGATGTGTATGTAACAGTATCAATCACCCAGAGATCAAGAGTCTCTGATCCATTTACCAGATGAACCATCGGTGTGAGTTTCTGCGTTTCTCCTAAATACTGTGTTGCTTCCCCCTTAAGATAATACTTGTTGATATATGCGTCTTTTACTTCGACTTTCTGCATAATATCTGTATGTCCTGATAAGGAAGACTGGCTTAAGCTCTGGGAAGTGCTGTTAAACTCACCCGCTAACGTATTCGGATAACCAGAGGCAGTTGTATAAAAATCCCCCAGTCCAACATAGGTATTCCTTGGATCAATCATGCTTGTATAGTGACCGGTTACGGCATCTGATGTCTGCTTTACCCAGTCAGATTTCTCGTCATACCACTGGTTAATCCCCGATACCAGATTTCCCTTATTCCAATTATACGCTAACACTTCGGCATATGTTGATACACCATTGTATTTTACAGTACTCAAGCCTTTCCCATTCAGACGGTTATGTCCACTTCCCACAAATCCGAAACACAATCCACCTTCCACCGCACGGATTCTCGCAATCCGCTCCAGATCGGTCGACCATTTGATTGGTACATAATCGGATGCCGTAAGCATCCGGTTTGAATTTCTCGGATCTGGTACATTTCCTGCCTCGCATGCTTCTTTTCTTATTTCATTAATCCGGTTCAATGCATTTTGTGCATCTACATAATACGTTCCATACACCCCGAACATCGTACATCCTGTCGATGGCGCACTTACATCCGTCTCCAGTATTGTGTACTGTGCCGCCTCTGCGATTGGCGACAGTTCCGTCATACCCATACTGAATATCATTGCAAATGCAATGATATATGCAACAAGTCTCTTCCCTCTACGTTTTTTCATTCGCCCCTCCTGTAATTTTCCCTACACCACTATATCTTTCACAAGTTTCTCTGGTTTTATTTGTCTCTGCTCAACCGTATATGCCCCAAGCAACCGTTTCTTTGCTTCTTCGAATACACCCATATCATCGATATACATATAAGCAAGCACGTCGCCTTTTCGCACTGCGTCGCCCAGATGTTTTCTGATATCCAGCCCGACACCTAGGTTGATCGTGCTGTCCTTCGTTGCACGTCCGCCGCCTAAGATGAGGTTCACCATGCCAACCTCGCTTGTGTTGCAGGCTGCCAGATATCCATCCTCTTCACAGACGATCGGAACACAGTTTGCCGCGAGCCGGAATTTGTTCACATCGTCGATGTATGTGCCATCGCCACCCTGTGCTTCCACAAACTCTTTGAACTTGGCAAGTGCCGCACCGCTCTCGATTGCTTTTTCACACTGTGCCTTCGCAGCTTCAAAATCATCGGATTTTCCTGCCGCCATATACATGTATGCCGCCAATGTGAGTGATACAGTAAGCAGGCGGTGAATACCATGCCTGTCGTAGCCCGCACAATTTTCCATCCCCGCACAATCTGCCTTGTCTGTGCGGTCCGCACCATATCCCTGTTGCGCTATATTTTCGATTGCACTATAGGCATCACACCGGCTCTGCACGTCTGTATCCCCGCTTGTGTCATATGTGAGATATGGCTTCACATCCTTCATCGACAACACCTGCACCGCCTCGATCACTTCGAGCGCATTGCCAACCTTGCAGCCGAGCGGTTCGTTCATATCCGTAATCACACCATAACACGTTCTGCCAGCAGATTTGCCGATATCAACCATGATCTGTGCCAACGCCTTTGCATCTGTTTCGTTCTTCATAAATGCGCCGCTGCCACATTTCACATCCAGCACGATTGCATCCGCACCTGCCGCAAGCTTCTTGC
>OGWY01000843.1_pt1 | contig 25152 bp, 19 predicted proteins | sample 1576121 | NCBI WGS metagenome assembly OGWY01 (sample SAMEA3541543, study PRJEB24748) | human gut metagenome | biome: human gut; feature: human-associated habitat; material: faeces | place: China | collected 2012 | reverse complement strand
TAGTAAGCAAGGTGAAAAAAAAATAATTGAGTCATATAATGATAAAAGAATAGTATATATAGAAAATATTAAAAATATGGGAATTGGATATAATAGAAATATTGGAATAAAAATGGCAAAAGGAGAATATGTTTGTTTCATTGATTCTGATGATTATGTTGATTCTAACTTTTTATCTAAAATGTATAATTATTCTAAAAAAAATAATTTGGATTTATGTGTATGTGATTATTATCATGTGGACGAAAAAGGAAAAATAATCAAACAATTTATTATAGATGATTTTAAAATTACTGATATACATAACAGTCCTAATTTATTGTGTCAAATTAACATGGGGCCTTGTAATAAAATTTTTAATAAAAATTTATTGGTAAAAAATAATATATATTTTAAATGTTAATCATTGAAAATAAAAACAAATACCTGTAATTAAGTATTTTCTTTTCTAAAATTTAATAAAAAAACTTTTTTAAAAAAATAGATATTGACTTTATTTTTTTTAAAAGGTATATACCCTAATTAAGTATTTATGTGATTAGTAAAATGTTTTTAATAATGAAATGATGTTTTTAAAAAAAACATTAGCATCAAAAGGAGGATTTAAAATGTGTGTTGTCTTAGGAGAAAATATTACGTTGAATGATATCATAGAAGTAGCTAGAAATTTTAAAAAGGTTGAATTTTCTGAAAAATATATTAATCAAGTTAACAAATCTAGGAATCTTTTAGAAAAATGGGTCGATGAGAATAAAATTATGTATGGGATAACAACAGGATTTGGAACTCTTTGCAAAAATATAGTTGATAAATCAGATGCTAAACAGCTACAAAAAAATATAATTTTATCACATGCTGTTTCTGTAGGAAAAAATTTAGAGATTGAAAAGGTAAGAGCTATTATGCTTTTAATTTTATTAAATTCTGGGTCAGGATATTCTGGAGTGAGATTAGAAACATTAGAGAGATATCGTTATTTTTTAAATAACAATATAATACCTTTTGTCCCAGGAGATGGATCAGTAGGATATTTAGGACCAGAAGCTCATATTGCAGCTGCGATTATTGGTATTGGTAAAATTTTTTATAACAATAAACTTTATGAAGCTAATGAATTATTTGAAATATTAAAAATAGAGAAGTTTGAATTTTCTTATAAAGAGGGGTTATCTTTAGTTAGTGGAACTACTTCGTCAACAGCATTAGCAGCATTAGCAACATTTGATTTAATTAATGCTGTAAAAGTTGCGGATATAATAGGAGCTTTTAATTTAGAGATTTCAAAGGGAACAATCAGAGCTTTTGATGAAAGATTGATGAGTGTAAGGCCACATGTAGATCAAAAAAATACAGCTGACAATGTTAGAAATATTTTAAAAGATTCTACATTAATAAAAGAATCATACCACTATCGATTACAAGATGCTTTGTCGTTGAGAGCTATTCCTCAAGCACATGGAGCAGTAAAAAAAACATTTTATGACGCTAAAAAAACAATTGAAATTGAACTTAATTCTTCTGTTGATAATCCAATAATATGGCATACCCAATTATCTGAGGTAGAAGAGTCTATTTCTGGATGTAATTGTGATTCTGGTTATGTCGGATTAGAAATGGATAGTTGCTGTATAGCAGCAACATATTTAGCTAAAATGTCAGAGCGTCGTAATAATAGATTAATTAATGGAAATCTTTCTGAATTTCCTTGGTTTTTAATAAAAAATCCTGGATTGAACTCAGGGCTAATGATACCTCAGTATACTCAAGCTGGATTGTTAAATGAGATGAGGATACTTTCAACTTCTTCGACTATTGATAACACGCCTACATGTGGAGATCAAGAAGACTATGTAGCTATGGGATATACAGCCTGTAAAAAAGCAAACTCAATAGCTGATAAGCTTGAATATATATTAGCAATTGAACTTTTATCTGTATTTAGAGCAAACCAACTTTCTGATTCTAAAAATAATGTATCCAGGGTGACAAAAAAAGTTTTAAATTTTATAGGTCAAAACATTCCTAAAATGGATGAAGACATATATTTATACCCAATAATCGAAGAATTAAAATCATATATAAAAAGTGGAAAAATTTTAGAAATTGTAGAAACAGAAATAGGAAAATTAAAATAGGAGGAATTTTATGTCAGAAAAAGAAAAGGTTTTAGATTTAGACTCAATTAATAGTCCAAAAGAAGGAACGATAGGTTCTAACGAATCTCAAGAAGATGGAATAAGATGGGGAGTTTTTATTCCCGGTATTCTTTTTATGGGAGTTGCAGTTATCTTAGGAATTTTTAATTCAAACCTTCTTTCATCTATTGCGACTAATTTCTTTAATTGGTCTTTAGATAATTTTGGATGGCTTTATCAACTGGCTTCTATCTTAGCATTTATAATAGTTTTAGTAATAACTTTTTCAAAATTTGGAAATATAAGATTTGGTGGAAAAGACGCAAAGCCAAAGTATTCTTTTATGACTTGGTTTGCAATGGCTTTAACTGGAGGAATTGCAACTGGTATTGTAAACTGGGGGGTTAATGAACCACTTATTTACTTTGGAAATGTATATGGAGAGTTAAACCAACTTGGGATTGAGCCAAATACTTCTGGAGCTGCAATATTTTCTATAGCTAGATGTTTTTATAACTGGACATTTATTCCTTATGCAATATATTCAGTGGCTGGGTTAGCTGTAGCATATAATTATTTTAATAAAAAAGAAAAGTTAACAGTGACTGCTACTCTTAAGCCTCTTTTTGGTGAAAGAATAACAAAAGGTGTGCTAGCCGAAGTTATTGACACTTTGTGTATGTTAGCTATTACATTAGGTTTAGCCTCTGGTTTAGGAACAGGGTTAGCTCTTGTTGCTTCTGGCTTGGAGTTAACTTATGGAATTCCAAAAACGCTTATTGTTTGGCTTGCTATTGGAGGATTAACAACAATTATATTTACAGGAGCTTCCTATTTAGGAATTGATAAGGGAATTAAGGTATTAGCAACATGGAATAGTAAAATTTTCTATATTTTATTAATTATATTATTTTTTACAGGGCCGATGGTTTATATTTTGAGAATATCAACAGCGGGTATGGCAGAATGGCTTCATAACTTTTGGAGATGGGGATTAGATCCTATTGATATTGGAGGAGCTGCATTGACAAGATCATGGACTCTTTTTGACTGGTCGGTATGGATTGCTTATGCACCATTGATGGGATTATTTTTGGCTATGATTTCTTATGGTAGAACAATTCGTGAATTTATGATAATAAACTGGATTATGCCTTCTATTTTTGGATTAATATGGTTTTCTATTTGGGGTGGAACTGCTATTAATTGGCAATTAACAGGAAAAGTGGATTTAATTAATACATTACAAACTCATGGAGCTGTGGCTGGTTTATGGCAATTTTTAAATAATTTCCCTTTTAAAATGGGAGTAGTTATAATTCCAATAATTATGATTACGCTAATAATATCTTTTGCTACAGCAGCGGATGCTATGACAACAACAATAGCTTCAATGTGTATGAAAAATATTGCAATTGGAGAGGAACCACCAGCATTACAAAAAATATTATGGGGATTAATAATCGGATCTATATCTATTATCATGGCTGCATTTGGTGGCGGAGAGCAAGGCGTTGAAGGAGTTAAAGCTTTGGCTGCAGCTGGAGGATTTGCAGTATTATTTATTTTTATGCTTCAGTTGATTTCGATAATAAAGATGTTTTTCATTGATAAGATTGAGGAATAGGAGGATAGAATATGTCACAAATTATTATGCTCGATGGTCAAAATTTAACGATAGATGACATTGAAAAAGTAGCCAAATTTGGTTTTAAAATAGAGATTAAACCAGATGCTTTAGAAAAAGTAAAAAAAGGAAGGCAACGAATATTTGATTTAGTTGATAGCGATATTCCTGTATATGGATTTAATACGGGTGTAGGATGGAATAAAGATAAAAAAGTTTTTAAAGATTTTTTTAATAAATACAATACCAACCTTATTTATTCTCACTCTTTAGGAGTTGAGCCATTTTGTTCGAGAGAAGAAGGAAGAGCTATTTTATTAACAAGGCTTAATACTTTTTTAGTTGGTTGTACAGGAGTTGCAGTAGAAATTGTTGAAATATATAAAAAACTTTTAAATTTAGATATAATTCCTTTGATACCTAAAAGAGGATCTGTAGGTGAGGCAGATATAACAAATCTGTCTCACATAGGATTAGTTTTAATCGGTGAGGGAGAAGTTTATTATAATAATGAAATTCGAAATTCAAAGGAAGTTTTTGATGAGATTAGTTTAGAAATGATAAATTTAGGGCCTAAAGATGGATTAGCTATAGTTAGCTCTAATGCTTTAGCTGCTGGAATAGGAGCTCTTGTATTAAAAGATATCGAGAGATTATTAGACTTAGCAGATGTTATATATTGTTTATCGTTGGAAGGATTAAATGGAAATACCTCTCCTTTAGATATAGATTTATATAAGACTAGAAATTATATTGGACAGAAAATCAGTTTAAAAAATGTTACTAACTTACTAAAAAATAGTTCTATATACAATGCAGATTGGAAAAAACCTGTTCAGGATCCCCTATGTTTTAGGGGATCAGTACAAGTTAACGGAGCTGTTAGAGATGCTTTTAGATATTGTTTAGAGTTATTCAATATACAATTAAATTCTTCTGAAGATAATCCTTGTTTATTGCTAGATGAAAATAAATTATTATCGTGTTCTAATTATGAATCGATTTCATGGGTTTTAGGATTTGAAAATTTAGGAGTTGCTTTATCACATTTATCTAAAAATAGCTGCTATAGAACTATAAAATTATCAAATCCAGAATTTACAGAGCTTCCTAGATTTTTGTCCCCAAAAGATAATGTTCTAGGTTACGCAACAATTCAAAAAGTTTTTACATCATTAGACACAGAAATTAGACATCTTTCTAATCCTGCTACTGCAGATTTTTATTCTTTAGCTGGGGATATTGAAGATCATGCAAATAATACTCCATATGTTGTAGATAAATTAAAGAAAATAGTTGATAATTTATATTACATTTTAGGTATTGAAGCTATGCATGCTGTTCAAGCAATTGATTTAAGAACTGATTGTATTTTAGGTAGCGGTAGTAAAAAGGCATATGAAAAGATAAGGGAAAGAGTACCTTTTTATGATGAAGACAGACCAATTTATAAAGATATTAGAACTATGTACGATTTAGTAAAATCAGAAAAATTTATTCATGAGATTTTGAATACGAATTAGGAGGACATTAACATGAAAATCATTGGGAAAAGTTATCCTATTCATGATGCTTATGGAAAGATAACAGGTAAAATAAAATATGTAGGAGATATGATTTTACCTAAAATGGCTTATGTAGTTATTATAACTAGCACTATCCCTCACGGAAAAATAATTTCAATAGATTCTAAAGAAGCATTAAAAATTGAAGGGGTTATTGATATTTTAACTCCATTCAATACAACAAATAAAAAGTATAGTAGATATAAAACAAGAGAGGATCAGAAAGTCGAATTAACAGAGCAAGTTTTTAATAATCATGTTAGATTTATTGGTGATAAAATAGGTGCAGTTATAGCTGAAAGTGAAGAGATTGCAAGAAGTGCTATTAAATTATTAAAAATTGAATATGAAGAATATCCTGCTGCATTTACTTGTGAAGAGGCTTTAAGTGGAAAAATTGATAATATTTTTACGAGTGGTGTTGTTTGTGCATCAAATACTTATCAAAAAGAAAAGATAGTAATTGATAAAAATGAATGTATTGAAGTTTTCACTACAACAGAGTTACAAAGATTACATCATGCAGCAATGGAGACTCATGCATGTGTTGTAGATTATGACTATTCAAACGACAATATAATTGTTTATTCACCAAATCAAAGTGTATTTGGCTTAAGAACAACATTATCTAATTTATTTGAAATTCCAAATCATAAAATTAGAGTTGTAAAGACAACAATGGGAGGATCTTTTGGAGCTAAACAAGAATGGATTGTTGAGCCTATAGCTTTAGCTTGTGCTTTGAAAATAAAAAGGCCTATTAAGTTAGTTTTAAATAGAGAGGAGTGCATGGTTTCAAGTGTTTCAAGAGCACCTATAAAAAATACGATAGCAACAACCTATAGTAAAGATGGACTTATTAAAAGTTTTGACGTTAACGTTTTAATAAATGCAGGAGCCTATGTAGGTAATTCTGTTCCTTATATAGCTACAATGCTTAGTAAATTTTCTAGAACTTATAGATATGATAATATAAATTATAATGCTAAAGCGATTATAACCAATACTCCAGTTTCAGGAGCTTTTAGAGGATGGACTGCTGCTGAAGCAGCTTTGACTATTGAACATAATTTAAATGAAGCTTCAAAGATATTAAATATTGACCCTTTGGAATTAAGATTAAAAAATTGTCTTTTAGAAGGAGACTTTGATGCACAAACAGGGATTTCTTTAGGTTCAATTAAAATAAAAGAATGTTTAGAACTTGGAAGAGAAAAATTTCAATGGTATAAAAGAAAAGAAGAGTGTAATGATTTTAATAAAAAGAGCAAAAGATATAAAAGAGGAATTTCAGTAGCTTGTGGTGGTCATGTAAGTGGATTTTATCCAAAAGTTATAGATTATTCAAGAGTTGATTTAACTATGACTGACCATGGAAAGATAATTGGGAATATAACTTTACATGATCATGGATGTGGGACAATAACTGCTTTTAAGATGATAATAGCTGAAGTATTATCTTTAAATATTGATGATATAATAATTGGAGAAGGAGATACAGGAAAAACACCTTATGATTTAGGTTGTTATTCAAGCAGAACAACATATGTTGTGGGAAGAGCTACACAAAATTGCTCATTAAAATTGAAAACATTAATTTTAGAAATAGCATCTCGAATTTTAAAATTAGAAACTTCCAGCTTAGATATTGAAAATGGATGTGTTGTATCAAAGACTAATAATAATATAAAAATTTCTTTTCAAGATATTGCTTATCACTCAATGTTTATAGAGCAAAAAGAAATTTTTGTCTCTGAACATTATAAAAATGAGAGTAATCCAGGAACAACAGCAGCTCACTTTTCTGAGGTAGAAGTTGATACTTATACAGGGATGACTAAAGTTTTAAAATATATCGGAATCCATGATATAGGAAAAGTTATAAATAAGGAAATTTCTATAGCTCAAATTCAAGGAGCTATTTTAATGGGAATAGGTGGAGCTATTTCAGAAAAAATGTTAACTAATAACTCAGGTACAACTACTGGTAGTTTTAAAGATTATCATTTAATTAATTGTTATGAAATTCCTGATATGGATATATTTTTTATTGAAGGAGAAAAGACTGAGGGACCTTTTGGTGCAAAATCAATAGGTGAGGTAGCTATGGTTCCTGTTACCGCTGCTATTTCAGGAGCTATTAATAATGCTTTGAATTCGTCCTTAGAAAAGATGCCTTTAAATCCAGACGCAATAGTTAAGTATTTACAGAAAAAAGGAGAGTAATAATGGAGTTAAATTTTATAGTAAATGAAAATAAAATAAAAATCAATGTTAATCCTGATAAAAGACTAATCGACATACTAAGAGAAGATCTTCAGTTAACAGGAACTAAAGAGGGATGTGCTGAAGGAGAATGTGGTGCTTGTACAGTAATTATCAATAAAAAAGCTGTTCATTCATGTTTAGTTCATGCAATTACCCTTGAAGGAAAAAATGTACTAACAATAGAAGGTCTTGAAAAAAATGGAGAAATAGATATCATACAAAAATATTTTTTAGAAGAGGTAGCTGTACAATGTGGATACTGTACAACTGGAATGATTATGTCTACTAAGGCCTTATTATATAAAACATTAACTCCCACAGAAGAGGATATAAAGATAGCTCTTTCAGGAAATATTTGTCGTTGTTCAGGATATATTCAAATTTTGAGTGCTGTAAAAAAAAGTGCTGAAAAGATGAGAGGTGATTTATAAATGATGAATTACTATGTTCCTAAAACTTTAGATGAACTATTTATCGTTTTGGAGAATATGACTTCTAAAAGTAAGATTATAGGTGGAGGAACTGATTTAGGAATTTGTTTAAATAAAAAACTTATAATTCCAGATGCGTTGCTTTATATAGGTAATATAAAAGAAAGTAAAGAGGTCTGCTTAAAAGATGAACACCTTGAAATTGGAGCTTCACTAACACACACAGATATTGAAAACAATGAAATTATTCTTAATAATTTTAAATGTTTAGCTGATGCTTCAAAGGATGTTGGATCATTACAAATAAGAAATAATGGTACTATAGGAGGAAATGTTGCTAATGCCTCTCCTGCTGGAGATTTAATTCCTGTGCTGTATATGTTAGATACTTTGGTAACTATAGTGACTTCAACAAAGGAGTTTGTGGATATTCCTATAAAGAATTTTATTATAAGTCCTGGAAAAATCAGATTAAATCCAAATGAGGTTATTTTAAAATTTAAAATTCCATTAAAAGAGAGCTATAGAACCTCTTTTTTAAAATTAGGATCTAGGAAAAAATTAACAATTTCTAGAATTGGATTGTGTGTTGGAATAACTTTAGAAGAAAATATTATAAAAAATTGCGATATTGTTGTGGGAGCAATTTCTTTAAAGCCAGTAGTTTTAGATAATGTTCAAAAATACTTAGTTGGTAAAAATTTGATAAATGATTTTGAGTATATAGAGAAAATAGTCTCTGAAATATTATCCAAAACAATCATGGAGATTACTCCAGAAAAATTTGATCGAGATTATAAGGTCTGGGCTGCGAAAGGGATTGTTTGTGATATATTTGATCAACTTAGATCGATAAAATAAAAATGGGAGCCTCTCTAGAATTATTTTTTAGAGAGACTTTATTTTTTATAAAAAGTTTAACTAGCAAAATAATATGGATAAAATTATTTTGCATAAATATCTTTTAATGAGTATTCTTTTTTCTGGAAAGCATCGTATTTTCCTAAAAGTTCTAAAAAAATTTCAATATCTTTTTCACTGTAATTTTCTAAAAATTTAGAAAGAAATTTAGCCATCTCAATATCATATTTTCTATGAGCTAAATCTAATTTTAATCCTTTTTCTGTGGGAAGAAATATTAGTTTTCTCTTATCAATTTCATCTTTTTCAATGGAAATCAACTCTTTTTCGACTAGTCTTTTTATAACTTGAGAAACAGAACTTTTGGTTCTAGATGTTTTTTCAGCAATCTCTGTTATTGTTTTTTCAGGGTTATCAATTATATATTTTAGTAAATGGACTTCTTTTTCATAATAACTATCTCCACCTTCAAAATATTGTCTTTGGCTTTGATCATAAGATGAATAAAAGTTAAAAATTTTCCCCATTGTACAAATAATCTCAAGGCATTGTTGTTCTTTATCCATAGTATCCCTCCAATTATTATTAATTCTTATGAAAATTATACAATAAATTTAAAAAAAAATCAAAAAAATAGTTAAGGTACTTGACTTTTTTTTATTTATGAAGTATAAATGTATCAAGAAATTAAAGTTAAGGTGCTTAACTATATTTATAGGAGGAGTTATGAATAAATTTGATGTTTTAAAAGAACGAAAAAATACTAATTCAATTAAATGGGATTTTATTAATTTTATGTATCCTGATTTAAATCATGAGGTTTTGCCTTTATGGGTTGCAGATATGGATTTTGAATGTTGTGATTCTATAGTTAATTCTTTAAAAGAAAGAGCTGAAAGTAAAATATATGGATATAGTTCCTTTGATGATGAGTATTATAATATTATAATAAAGTGGGTTAATAAAAAATATGGTTATTCTATTAGTGAAAATGAAATTTTTTATAGCCCAGGAATAGTTCCTGCATTAGGAATACTTATAAGAGCTTTAACAAAAGAAAAGGATGGAATAATAATACAATCACCAGTTTATTACCCATTTAAAAATATGATAATTAATAATCATAGAACAGTAGTTGAAAATAACTTAATAAATAAGAATGGATATTATGAAATCGACTTTGACGATTTAGAAGAAAAAGCCAAAAATCCTAACAATAAAATGCTTATTTTATGCAGTCCTCACAATCCTGTTGGCAGAGTTTGGAGTTCAAAAGAAATAGAAAAAATAGCAAATATATGTATTAAATATAATATTTATTTAATTTCAGATGAAATTCATTGTGATTTAATAAGAGAAGGAATATCATTTACTTCAATGGGAAAATTCAAAGAACTTTTAAAAAATCAGCTAATTATTTGCACTGCACCGAGTAAGTCATTTAATTTAGCTGGATTAAATCTTTCAAATGTATTTATTTTTAATGAATCTATAAAAGAACTTTGGAAAAACGAAATTACTAATAAAATGGCAGTTTCTAATCCTACACCATTTGCTATATCAGCAACAAAAGCAGCTTATACAAAAGGAGATGAATGGTTAAAAGAAGTTAATAAATATATAGATAATAATCTAATTTATTTAAAAGAAGTTTTAGATAAAAAGTTACCAAATGTTAAGTATTTAATTCCAGAAGGAACTTATTTAGCTTGGTTAGACTTTAATAACTATAACTTAACTGATGAAGAATTAACAAATATATTTTTAAATGAAGCAAAAGTTGCTTTTGATGAAGGAAAATTATTTGGAAAAACTGGGGAAAAATTTCAAAGAATAAATGTGGCATGTCCAAGAGTAATATTAAAAGAAGCACTTGAAAAGATATATGAAGCTTTAAAAAGTAGGTAATAAAGGAGGGGATATAATATGAACTATTTTGATAATGAAGGTCTTAAGGAATATGTGATAAATCTAAGAAGATATTTCCATGAAAATCCAGAAATTTCTGGATTTGAGATAAATACAACTAATAAGATAAAAAGTGAGTTAGAGAAATTTAATATTTCTTATCATGAATTAAATCCAACAACTGTAGTTGCTTGGCTAGGAGAAGGAGATAAAAAAATTGCATTAAGAGGAGATACAGATGCTCTTCCGTTAGTTGAAGAAGGGGATAAGGAATATATCTCTAAAAATTCAGGGGTAATGCACGCATGCGGACATGATGGTCATATAGCAATGTTATTAGGAGCTGCAAAATATTTAAAAGATATTGAAAAAACTTTAAAAGGAAAAATTTATTTTTGTTTCCAACCAGCAGAAGAGATAGGAGGAGGAGCTAAAGAAATTTTAGATTTTTTATATAAAGAGGGAGGAGTAGATGAGGTTTTTGGAATACATTTATGGTCTTTAATTCCAATTAATAAAATTTGTGTTTCTTCGGGGCCTAGAATGGCTAATGGAGATGGGTTTTCAATAAAAGTTATAGGAAGAGGGGGGCATGGTTCAAGACCAGATCAATGTATTGACCCTCTAAAAATAGCTTCTAAAATCTTACTAGAAATAACCTCAATTCCATCTAATCGTATATCAACTTTAGATCCATCTGTTGTTTCAGTAGGAAAAATATATGGAGGTAGTGCAGCAAATATAATTCCCAATGAAGCTTTTATTGAAGGAGGATTTAGAACTTTTTCTAAAAATTCGAGAGAAGAAATTGGTGAATTAATAAAAAAAATATCAAATAATATTGCTGATTATCATGGAGCAAAAGTTGAAGTTGAAATAAAGCCAGGAGTTCCTTGTGTTTATAATCATTTATCTTCTTCTGAAAATGCTAAAAATACTGTTAGTAAATTATTAGGAGAAGAGGCAATTTTTGAATTCGAACCTCTTTGTGCTTCAGAAAATTTTGGATTTTATACTGAAAAATATCCAGGATTAATGGCTTTTGTTGGGGCAGGAAATGAGAAAAATGGGATAATTTATCCACATCATCATCCTCTTTTTGATATTGATGAGGATTCATTAATAAATGGAACTGCACTTTATTCTCAATATGCACTAGATTTTTTATTAAATTAGGAGGTTGTAGATTATGGAAAAAAATATAAATCTTCAAACTGAAACTATTCAAGAAAATAAAAGTTTAGGTCTTTTAGGAATTATAGAGAAAATAGGAAATAAAATGCCTCACCCATTAGCATTATTCATGTATATAATTGGTATTACAATGGTTTTATCTTTTATAGTAAATAAATTAGGAATAACTGCAGTTTCTCCAAGTACAGGAGATATTATAACAGTTAAAAATCTTATTAGTTTTGAAACTTTAATTGATTTTATGAAAAACTTAGTTCCAAATTTTCAAAAATTTCCTGTTTTGGGAACTGTTGTTGTATTAGCTACGGCTTCTGGTTTTGCTGAAAAAATTGGCTTTTTCAAAACAGTGATAGAAATGTTTTTAAAAGATACTAAAGGAAATACAGTTGTTTTTGTGGCAGCATTTATTGCATCTTTAGGAAATATGTTTGGAGATTCAGCATTTTTAGTGATACCTTTAATTATTGCAGCTTTATTTAAGGGTGTTAATAGAAATCCAATCGCGGGACTTTTATTGGGATACGCTTCTGTTGGAGGTGGTTACGGAACTGCTATTATTCCAGGAGGATGGGATTTAGTATTAACTCCAATAACAATAGATTCAGCAAAATTAATAGATCCTAGTTTTGATATGACATATATGTCTGGATATTACTTCACTTTTGTTTCAACTTTTTTAATAGCAATAACTTCGGCTCTTGTTACAATTAAAGTTATTGAACCAAAATTAGGGAAATATGTTCCTAATAACGAAGAAGACAAAGAAGAATATGAAGAGAAGTTAACTCCAGAGAAAATATATGCTGGAAAAAAAGCTCTTCAAGGTCTAGGGATTTTTATACTAGCAATAATTGTTATGTGTATTCCTCAGTCTAGCCCATTTAGAAGTCCAACAGGCTCGCTAGTTTTTGGAGCTCCATTAATGGCATCATTACAAACTCTAATTATACTGTTTTTCTTTATTCCTGCATTAATATATGCTAAATTAACTAAGCAAGTTAACAGCGTTAAAGATTTAGCAACAGTTCTTTCTGAAGCTGTAAAAGGAGTAGCCCCATTTATTGTATTAGCTATTGTAATTAGTCAATTTTTATCATTTTTTTCGCAGTCAAACTTAGGAACTGTTTTAGCAATAAAAGGTGGAGAATTTTTAAAATCTTTATCAGTACCAACTTCGATTATTTGTTTGTTATTTTTAATTTTAGTTTCTTTTATAAATATTTTTGTAGTTAGTGGATCGGCAAAGTATTTAATATTTGGACCAATTTTTGTTCCAATGTTAATGCAATTAGGATTACATCCTTCATTTACCCAAGTTCTGTATAGAATGGGTGATGCTATGACTAATCATTTATCTCCTTTAAATGCATTCTTTGTAATTTTATTAACTTTGATTCAAAAGTATGATAAAAATGTAGGAATGGGAACAATATTTTCATATATGATTCCATATACAGTTGCATATTTTATAGCTATTAGCGCCTTTTCTTTATTATGGTTGGCTTTAGGATTTGCACCAGGAATTGGAAGTACAATATTTATTTAAATTATTTTTTAATAAAAAGGATGACTAAAAAAGTCATCCTTTTTATTTCATAAAAATTTACGTATAGATTTTCCAGAGTTGAAGTTTAGAAGCTCGTTGTCACTTAAAACTATCTCTCCGTTGATGATTACATGCTTTATTCCTTTGGGAGGCAAAGTCGTATTTTCAAAATTAGCTTGATCTTCCAACTCCTTCAAAGAGAAGATCGTGATATCGGCGTCAGCTCCAATCTCTAAAGTTCCTTTATCTATTCCAAGTATCCTAGCGGGTAAATGTGTTATTTTTCCAATAGCCTCTTCAATGGATAGTAGTTTTTTCTCCTTTACATACTCTTTTAAAAACTTTGGAAAAGTTCCAGCTGCTCGAGGGTGCCCCTCCCCCATCTCAGTTAGAATTCCATCACTGACAACAACAGTATTTTCATCTAAAATTGCTGAATCAATATCCTGTTCAACCATCATATGTCCGACAACAAGAATGTCTGGAGCAGTTTTTCTTAGATCTTCAAAAATCTCTTTTGTACATCGACTACCTTTAAGTGACCCACTAGCAACTTGTAACTGTTCATAGTTAAAGTCATGATTTTCAATGTAGTTATTATCAAAAACTGCTGATCCAATCAGTGTACTAAAAGCTTTATATGGATAGCAATCACATCCAAGATTAACTCCTTGCTTTTTTTTATTTTTAATCTCACTTAAAAAATCCCTCATCTGTCCATAACCAGCCATACTTCCAATATGAGAAATCTGTAAATGTGTATCTGTAAATTTCCCGACCTCTAAAAATTCCTCTAAAGATTTCAAAACGTCCTTCCCATCCTCTCTTAGATGAGCAGAAACAACTCTATTTTTTCCAAGTCTCGACAGAGTGACTAACTCATTAAAATCTATTCCTGGAATATATTCAATACCAAAACTTATTCCCAAAAGACCATTTTCTTTTATAAGTGACTTCCCAAAGTGATACATTTTTTCTATATTTTTATTATCTAAACTAGCATATCTATCATGAATATGGATAGATTTTCTCAATATTTCATGGGGTAAAAGCATACCAAAATTTAAAAGGAATCCACTATCAACAGCTTCTAAATACTCTTTTATATTTTCAACTCCAATACCACAATTTCCACCAATGGCTGAAGTAACACCCATTTTTAAAATTTTTTCAAAAATATTGATCTTAATCTTCCCATCCACCATTTTATCTTCGTGCATATGCATATCAATGAATCCAGGAGTTACATATAGATTATTAGCATCAATTACTTTATCCCCAGTTAAAATATTTTTAGAAAGTTCAACTATTTTACCGTTTTCAATACCTATATTTAATTTTTCAGATATATTGTTTTTAGGATCAATTAAGTGTCCGTTATTTATTGCTATTTTCATAGTTGCTCTCCTTTTTAATTTATTTCAAAAAGTATATAGAAAAAAATTATCTTTGTACAATATAAAAAATATGTTTTAGTAATATATTTTATGTATAAAGTAATTTGTTGACTTCTCAAACTTTAGATGATATAATCTGACAAAATTATAAAAGGAGGAAGAGAGAATGTTAAGGAACCTAAGGACTATAAATCAATTAAATAAATTTGTAATCCTTAGAGATAGCAGGCTTAATTACTTTATTTTATAATTGGAGTTTGATCAATTTTATATTGGTTAAATAGTTTTTGATTATATTTTTGTAGCTAATACTCGTCTTTTAAGGCGGGTATTTTTTTTATAAAATTTTTTAGGAGGAAAAAATGAAAAAGATTATTATGTCAATTACGGTTTTACTATTTGTGGTATTTATGGGGTGCACGAAGGATGAGAAAAAAGATGGGGTTACTGAAAAGGTTTATGTAGTAGGAACTAATGCTGAATATCCACCTTATGAGTACTTAGAAAATAATAAAGTTGAGGGGTTTGATGCTGATATTATTGAAGAACTTTCTAAAAGAGTAGGATTTAATTATAAGTGGTCAAATATGAATTTTGATGGGCTTATATCAGCTTTACAAGCTAAAAAAGTGGATATGATTATAGCTGGGATGACTGTGACTGAAGAGAGAAAAAACTTTATTAACTTTTCAACACCATATGTGTCTCCAAATATTTGCTACATAGTTTTAAAAGATAAGGGATTAAACAGCTCTAAAGATTTGGAAAATAAAAAATTTGGTGTGGAGCTTGGAACAACAGAGGAAAGTATTGCTAGAAAAGTACCAGGTTCAATGGTGATACCATTTACTGGACATACGGCAGCTCTTTTAGCGTTAAAAGCCAATAAGATAGATGCTATGTTATTAGATGAAACTGTTGCTCAAAAATATATGGAAAATAATCCTGAAATAGAGAGTGTTGGAGTTGCATCTGGAGAAAGTAAAGCCATGGCTTTTAACAAAAGTGATGAGGAGTTAAAAAATAAAATTGATATAGAATTAAAAAAGATGTTAGGTGATGGAACTATTCAAAGTCTAAAAGAAAAGTATGGGATATAGTTATGAAAACAAACTCATTTGTTATGGAAATTTCAAAAGAAAATATTATAAATAACGTAAACTTTCTCAAAAAGAAGTATAAAAAAAGTATACTCCCTGTGGTCAAGGCAAATGCTTATGGGCATGGAATAAAGGTTATTACTGAAACTCTTTATGAAAATGGGTATAAGGATTTTTGTGTGGCTCGATTAAGTGAAGCTAAAAAAATCTTGGAAAATGAGAAGTTAAGTTGCTGTAAAATTTTAGTTTTTGAAAGTATAGATCAAAGTCATTTTTCATATATTAAAAGTTGTGATTCCCTAGTTGTAACAGCCAACAGTTTTCAAGAACTTTTAACTCTAATAAACAGTGGAATATCATCGGAGAAAATTCAATTGAAAATAGATTTTGGATTTGGAAGAAATGGAATAGAGCCATGGGAAATTTCAAAATTAAATAGCTATATAGTAGAAAATAACTTGATATTCAATGGAATTTATTCTCATCTTTATGCAACTGATTTTAATGAGGGAAAGGAGCTTCTTAATAGATTCAGTGAAATTGTATCATTTTTAGGGAGAGATAAATTTCAGATGATACACATGCAAAATAGTGTTGGAATTTTATTTTATGGAACTCAAGATTTAATGACTCATATGAGAAGTGGAATATTTGTTTATGGATTGCAAGAGGAGGGATTTTTCCATGAAGGACTGAAACAAGTTTTTCAATTAAAAGGAAAAGTAGCAGGAGTAAGGGATATTGAAGATTCAAAGTACTTAGCATATACTTCAAAAGATGATTTAAGTAATGACGATTATAAAAATATTGTAAAAATAAAAATAGGATATGGAGATGGCTTTTTAAAATGTAATGAAAATAGTATGTGTACAATAAATAAAAAGACCTATAAAATATTATCTGTGACAATGGATAATACTTTTATAGCTGGTGATGATTCTATTAGTGAAGGCGATGAAGTTATTTTATACCCAGATATAGATTTAATTCGAAAAAATACTGGGATGCATATCTGTGAAGTTCTACCTTTAATAAATGATAGAGTTGAACGAGTTTTAAAGTAAAAACTATTAAACATAAATCTATGATTGACATAAATCAAATTGTGTATTACAATTATACTGAACAATATTGTTCAACAATGTTGTTTAACATGAGGAGGAGCAATGGCAAATCAAATGGATTTTGTTTATGAGGAGATCAGAAAAAAAATTATTTCAGGGGAATATAAACCCAATGAAAATTTAACAGAAATTTTTCTATCAAATAGCTTAAATGTTAGTAGAAATACAATAAAAAAAGCACTTATAAAACTGGAAAATGAAAATCTAATAGTTTTAGAAAAAAATAAGGGGGCAAGGGTAAAATCCTTTACTTTACAGGAAGTTCTTGATTATTTAGAGGTAAGATTAGCTCTTGAAATTTTGATAATAACAAAAGTTGTTCAAGAGATTACAGAGGGACAATTGTTAAAATTATCTGAAGTTATGGAAAACATGAAAAAATGTTTTGAAGAAAATAATTTAGTTAAATATTCTGAAAATAACCAGATTTTTCATAAAATAATTTATGATAGTTGTTCAAATAAAGTTGCAGTAAAATCTGTAGAGGTAATTAAAAGTCAACTTAATAGATATAAACTTAAAACTATATTGATCCCTGGACGTAAAAATCAATCTATAAATGAGCATATATCAATTGTAGAGGCATTAAAAGAAAGGGATGTAGAAAAATCTCAAGAGATGATAAAAAATCATATTGAAAATATAGCTAAAGCATTAAAAGATTATTATTCATTTATATTTAATTAATTTATAACTAAATAAAATTCTCTGTCAGCAGGGGGACAAAATTTTTCGTACATAGGAGGCAGATTTAGAGTTGGAGTACAAAATTAAAAAAAGTATTGAAAGAAAATCAAATGAGGTATATGAGAAGTTTCAAGAACTAGGGGTAGCAACAGTTTATGAAGCTCAAGGACAAAAGGGGCTTTTAAATGATAGGATAAAGCCTATTCAAATGGATAGTTGTGTAAGTGGTCCTGCAATTACTGTAAAATGTGGATCTGGAGATAACCTTATGATTCATGCAGCAGTAGAGTTTTGTAAAGAGGGAGATATACTGGTAGTAACAACTGAAGGAGAATCGAATAAACACGGTATGATAGGGGACCTTTTAGTTCAATCTCTTATGGAGAAGGGTGTAAAAGGATTAATAATTGATGGTGGGATAAGGGATTCTAAAAGAATAAGAGAGTTAGGATTTCCAGTTTGGACTACAGCTGTAGTTTGTAGTGGAACAACTAAAATAAAGCCTGGAACAGTAAATAGTTCAGTAGTTTGTGCTGGAATACAGATAAATGCTGGAGATCTTATTTTAGCTGATGACGATGGAGTTGTTGTTGTAAGACAGGAAGAGATAGAAAAAGCTCTTGAATCTGCAAAAAAGAGAGAACATAAAGAGATGGAAACTCTAAAAAAGATAAAAAATGGAGAACTAGGTATTGATTTTTACGGATTTAGAGAAAGAATAAAAGGATTAAATATAGAGTATACTGACTAAAAAAGAATAAGGAAGAGAGAATAAATATGTGCTCAGGTATTATTTAATTCTCTTTTTTTTTACAAAAATTATTCTGAATAATTTTTATTTTATATAACTTGTAATTTAATATTTAAATTAATTAAAATGTGTGATGAGTTATAAATACAAGTTTAAAATATAGGTAAGGTTTTATACAGATGAATTTTTATTTAATTTTTATCTATCTCGTATTCTTCACATAATACGAGATTTGTTTTATTGATTTTACTAGGAATAATCAATATATTAAAATTTCACCTTTTAAAAGCGATATTAAAATTAACTAAATGCGAGAAATATATATAATAAAAAAATACCACCCAAAATAAGAATGGGAATGGTATTTTTCTAAAATAAATATTTAATTTCATTATTTTTTATTATAGGCCGTCTTAGTTATTATCAGAAATTATCTCTTCAACCTCTTTATTTTCTAGTATATTTTCTATTAAATCACTATTCTCCTCTATCGTTATTCCAAAAATTCCATAAAATATCGAAATAACGGGACAAATTAGATTAAATAGATAAAATGGTGCATAGATGTATGTTGGAACTCCAAAGGTACTCGCCACAAATGCTCCACATACAGTCCACGGAACTAAAGGTGATGTTATTGTTCCCCCATCTTCTAGAGCTCTTGATAAATTCTTTGGAGCTAAATTTAACTCCTCATAATTTTTCCTAAACATTCTACCAGTTATAACAATTGACATGTATTGGCCACCAGCACATAAATTAGTTAGAATTGGAGTAATTACTGAAGCTACAACAATTTTATTTTTTGTATTGGCTACTTTTGAAATGGTTGTAGCCAATTTATCTAACATTCCAGATTTCTCCATGATTCCTGCAAAAGCCAGTGCCGAAATAATTAATGATATTGTCATAAGCATTGATGACATTCCGCCACGAGTTAATAAGCTATCTATAGCCTTAACTCCTGTATTACTTTTATATCCAAATTGTAAAACTCTCATTACATCGATTAAGGATTTATTTTGAATTATCATTGCTGCAATTCCACCTAATAGAGCTCCTGAAAATAATCCAGGTAAAGCTGGAACTTTTTTCATAACTAGCCCTATTGTTAAAATTGGAATTAAAATTAACCATGGCGTTATAGTAAAGCTTTGATTTAAAGTTGTTAACATTAAATCTACCCCAATATCATCTACTACTGTATTTGAATATTTATTTCCTAAAATAATAAAACCTATAAGAGCCAAGATATATGCTGGAACAGTCGTATAAAGCATATGTTTTATGTGATCAAATAGTTTTGCTCCAGCCATAAGTGGAGCTAAGTTTGTCGTATCTGATAGTGGTGACATCTTATCACCAAAATATGCTCCTGATAACACCGCACCCACTATAACTTCTCGTGGAATACCAACTCCTTCTCCCATTCCTATTAAGGCAATCCCTATTGTTGACATAGTTGTCCAAGAGCTACCTGTTGAAATTGATATTAATGATGAACTTATTAGTGCTACTGGTAAAAATATATCTGGTGTTATCATTTTAAGGCCATAGTATATCATCGTAGGTACAACACCTGATAATATCCATGTTCCTATGGACATTCCAATAACTAGCAAAATCATTATTGGAATCACAACCATTCTTAATGTATCAGAAATTCCACTTTCTAAATCCTTCCAATTACATTTTAATAAAACTTTTGCTACTAAAGCTGCAAACATTGCTGAAGTAAAAACAGGAAAATGAACTGGCAATTTAGCTATTATAACTGCATAGGATATTATTATAAGAAGAAAAGCTATCGGTAATAAAGCTATATATAAAGGTATATCTTTTTTACTATTCATAGACCCTCCTTATTCTATTATTAACTTGACATTATTCCCAAAATATTCCACCATGGATAAGCTATTCCTAATAAAATAACTAATCCTAAAAACATACGCACTATAAGAATTTTTACTAAAGTTTTTAAAGAAATATAACCTGAAGTATAAACTAATAATAATCCTGCAAATTCATACGGTAATAGATACTGATCTAAAGAAACTTGAAAAATATATGTCATTACATAAGGATTTATATTATTTTCAAGCCCTAGTTGAATTAATGGTATTGTGAAAGAAGACATAGCTGCTAATGGGGTAAGTAAAAAATTTAATAAGATACCAGAAATATATGATACTGTTATTATAGAAAAGTTTGATCCTTTGAAAAATGGTTGTAGAAAATCTTTTATTAAATTTATAGCCTGAGTCTCTGATGCCACAGCTCCTATACTCATAGCTCCTACAATAAATAGAAGTGATAATAAATTTACTTTTTTTAAACTTTCGTTATTTAATAATCCCAGTTTAGGTATAAAAAATAATGAAGAAAGAACTACTAAAATCCAAGCTGAGTTGATTTTATGTATACTTTCTGTGGACATAAATAGAAGTGCAACTCCCATCATTATAAAAGCTTTTTTCTCTTTATCCTTTATTCTTCCTAAATCTAAATATTTTTTTTCCAAGAGTTGCCTTTTTTCTACGGTTAAAGGTTTAGTATCCTTTGCAAACAAAACCAATACTCCTAAGGAACCAAAAGTATAAAAAAATATATATGGTAAATTATGAATTAAATATTGCATCCAAGTTAGAGTTTGACCAGTAACCTGCTGAGCATAATTTAATCCAATTATAATTCCTGAATCTCCTGTTGCAAACCCAAGTCTAAAAGTTGAGATAACGAAAAATCCAGCCATTGTTAGTAATGTTGCTTCTAAACTTTTAGATTTATAACCTAAAGTTTCAATTAGTCCCATTGTTATAATATTAAAAATTACTATTTTAGCAATAACTGATGGAATAAATGGAGTTATAATTATTCCCGCTAAAGTTATCCCTAAAAGGATAGTTGCAAATGTTTTTCCAAATTTTGCAATACTCCAAATAGCTATTCTTCTAGCTACACCAGTTTCATTTAGCATTGTTGACATTAACATAGCTGCTAAAACTAGCCAAGGAATTGTTGAAGTCCACGGTTTAAAGGCAATATTTGGAGTGGTAACTTTAAATACTACATATAAAACTGGAAGTAATAAGCCTGTTATAGCATCAGGAATTAATGAAAAACACCAAAGTAAAACAGCAAATATGGTAATCACAAAAAACATTGATGTTTTATAATCTAAACTATAACTTTGAGCTGTAACCCAGATTATAATTAATGCTGTAAATGTTCCAATCCATTTGTAAAAATCGCTATTTATTGTATAGAAAGAGCCTTTTAAGGCTCTTTCACTCTCCATCTCTCTCATTTTATTTAATCCTCCTATAGATTTCTCTCTATAAACTCTTCAACTTCGTCAATTGGATTAAATCCTGAAAGTCTGTCAACAATCTCATTATTTTTTACTAGTAATAAAACTGGAATTGACTTTAAATTATGTTTATTCATAAACTCTTTATTTTTATCAGCATCTAAATGGAATGCAACCATATTAGCTTCCTCTTTATAAATCGGAACTAACTCTTCTAATATAGGTTGAAGAGCCATACAATTTTTACATCTTTCTGCTCCAATAAATATCATTCCTATATCTTCAACCTTAGAAATTTCATCTTTAAGATTCTTTTCATCTAAATGTGCAAATAACGTAGAATTAATTTTAAATAATTTAGGTTTTTCTTCTGTTTCATCTCCAGCGGCTACACATGCATTTAAAGCATTTGATTTCTCCCATGGAGAAACTCCGTCAACAGCAATCTTTGTTGCTCCACCTAAAGGTTTTGATCCAGGAACTCTAAATGTAGAGACATCAACTTTTTTAATTGGAGTTTCCTCTGGTTTTTCCAATTGAGGCACCCACTCATAAGGAACTCTATAAGCTCTAAAAATCATATTCATATTCATAATCTCTTTATCCCAATATGGATTTATATATTCCCATACAATTTCATAACTTGGAGTTACTTCAATCAGTCTTCCATTTGACCCTTCTGTTATTAAAGTATTTCCATTTACTAATCTTTGAGCTCCACTTATAAATGGACTATAAAATCTTGAAGCATCTAATGGCATTACAAATCCAGCTTCTTTTGGTGTATATTGCCATACAATTTCTAATGTAACTGGATCTATTTCTAATATTCTTGAGTAATCTCTTCTTGCATTTTTCTCTCCATATTTAGATTCAGGATTTGGTGCACCATATCCTGCCCATCCACCGTTATCAAATACAAGAACATTTCCTTCTCCAGGTAATCCTCTTGGAATCATATGAGCATGGTGTTGTCCAATGACACATCCTAAATGCTTTAACTCTGGAGTATTGTAATAGGGACCAATTTTCCATACAACTTTTCCAGTTTCTTTACTTATTATAGCGATGATATTTGTTTCTCTTCCATCCCAGATGATATTATCTGGATGAAATCTTTCATCACCAGCATCATACCATTTATTAGGACCTAAAGCTGACATTGAGTTTATATGCATCCAGTCTCCAACTTTTTCTGGTTCAACACTTCTTAAATTCGGATTTCTAAATAAAACATTTTTAGCTTCTTCTGAAAATCCAAACTCATCAAAATGTTCATTACAAACCCATTCCCAAATTATTTTTCCATCCTCATCAACTTCATAAATAACATCATCTAATAACAATTTATCTGATATTTTTAAATTTCTTACTGTTTTATGTCCAAGTATTAAAGTTTTTCCACCATGTACCTTTGGTTCCATATCAGGTGCATAATATCCAACAGGGTTTCCTTCTCTTTGATAATCATGATGTTGTCTTGCCATCCATCTTGGCTCCATACCTTCATCTTCGATATATTCATATCTATCAAATCTCCAAACTTCATTTCCATCCCAATCTAATTGTACAACATCCTCATAATCTTGCATTCCAAACTTTGAACTTCTCTCTCTTTTACTACCTAAAACGTATCCTCCTGGAAACATCTTTGCAGGAAAACCTTTTAAATTTTCCCAAAGTCTAATTTCTCCTCCATTCATATCTATTAGCATTACTCCTTGCCCTTTTAAAGGAAAAAGTGTATACCCACTCCATGCTTTTTCTGGATTATAAATCGTTGCTCCTGTTGGATAAATAGTTGGATGACCCATTTTCTAACCTCCCTATTTTTATATATTTTTATTTTATTTGTTGATTATTAGCTCGGGGCTATCTATATTTTCTTTGTCAAAGAATTTTGCTAAATACTTATTTTTTCTAATATCAATATAGATAAAATCTTCTATGTTATTCTCTCTTAACTCTTTTTCTTTTTCAGAAAGATATTTTAATCCATCGCTATCTAATGAATTCCAAAAACCAATGGCTACATTTTTATCCTTGATTCTATTTATATAAACGTTCATCTCTTCTAAATATTTTTCCGCTGCTACTGCTGCCACGGCTCCATCTGCTGCCGCAGTTATAACTTGTTTTAAATATTTTTCTCTTACATCTCCAGCTACAAAAACACCAGAAATTGATGAGTTTAATAAAGTATCACACTCAATGTGACCTCTCTTATCAAGTTTTAAATCTGTTTCTTCTAAAAATTCAGTATTCGGAATCATTCCAACAAAGAAAAACACACCTTTACAAGGGATATCTGTTATTTCACTTGTTTTTAAATTCTTAACTTTTACTCTTTCTACAGACTCATCTCCTATAATTTCATCTAAAGTTGAATTCCAAATGAACTCTATTTTAGGATTTTTAAAAGCTTCCTCTGCACTCAATCTATTACAATCTAATACTCCTTCATCATGAAGAACTATAACTTTTACTTTTGAAGCATATTTAGATATAAACATTCCCTCTTCAATAGCTTGATCTCCACTTCCAACAACAACAACCTCTTGGTTTGAGAAAAATTCAGCATCACAAGTAGCGCAATAAGCTACGCCTCTGCCTTTAAAGTCTATTTCTCCAGGAATTCCTAAAACTCTAGGTCTAGTTCCTGTTGCAAAAATTACACTTCTAGCCTTATATTCTTTTCTTCTACTTTTTAAAATTTTTATTTCGCCATTTAATTCTACCGTTCGTATACTATCTCTTACAATTGTAGCACCTAATTTTTCCGCATGTTTAGACATAACTTCACCTAGTTTTTCTCCAGAAGTTTTAGGTATTCCAGGATAATTAACTATCTCAGTAGTTTTCGCAGCCATTCCTCCAATAGTTCCTTTTTCTAAAATTAGAGTTTCCATTTTTGCTCTAGCACCATATACTCCTGCAGATAATCCTGCTGGTCCTGCTCCAACAATTATTAAGTCGTAGATTTTTTCCATACCCTCCTCCAATATTTAAATATAATGATATCTTTCAAATAAAAATAAAAATAAAAATAGATAGTATAAAATTATTTATACTATTATTAATAAATATATTTTTATAAACTTACAAAAGTTTATACATCATAACTAAACACCGTTCAAGGTAGATCATAGTCTATATTTATTTTGAAATTTAATTTTGTGTTGAATGGAATATAAATTGTTTAATTTTAAAACTTTTAATTTGAATTTTATTTGAAAAGATTTGTTTAT
>OGWY01000841.1_pt1 | contig 25192 bp, 24 predicted proteins | sample 1576121 | NCBI WGS metagenome assembly OGWY01 (sample SAMEA3541543, study PRJEB24748) | human gut metagenome | biome: human gut; feature: human-associated habitat; material: faeces | place: China | collected 2012 | reverse complement strand
AACAATGCAGGCACAACCTACTTTATGCCGCAGTCATATGACGGCGACTAAAGTGAATTAAATATACCAAAATTAAAGGTTGGTATGGCTAATGTACCTTATGATGACTATTTAGCTTTGCTACATAAAGGCGAAAGAGTATTAACAGCAAAAGAAAATAGAGAATATAGTAAAAATCAAACTGACGATTCAACAGTAGTAAATAATAATAATGCTACAACATTGAAAATAGAAAAATTTTATAATAATAGAGAGCAAGATATACAAGGAATAGCAGAAGAACTTGAATTTTACAGAAAAAAATTTGCTATGGCAAAAGGAGGGTAAAATATGAATTATTTTATATTCAATGGAGAAAATTCCAAAGATAAAGGAATAATAATAACAAAAATGCCTCAAATTTCGAAAGCAGCAAAAAGAATTGAAAAAATAACGATACCTGGAAGAAATGGGGTATTGCATCAAGATGAGGGAACATATGAAACAATAGTTATTCAAATACAATGTGCAATAATTGAAAAGTGTAATATACATGAAATAAAAAAATGGTTAAATGGGGAAGGAGATTTAATTTTATCTAATTCTCCAGATATTTTCTATAAAGCAAATATTATTAATCAAGTGGATTATACAAGTATTGTTAATTTAATACATGAATTTCCATTGGAATTAGAATTACAGCCATTTGCATATAGTATTGAAAAATATAAAAAAATATACACAAAAGGTCAAACTCATATATTTAATATTCCAGATGCTACTATTGATATGCTTCCGTATATTAAAATAGAATCAAATGAAAAAATTAATTTGACAATTAACAATGAAACGATGATATTAAATATAGACGGGTATATTGAATTAGATTGTGAATTATTAGTTGCACATAAAAATTATGAAAGTGCAGATGAAAAAGTAAAAGGAAACTTTTTTAAGTTGATTCCCGGATTAAATAAAATAGATATTTTGGGAAATTATACAAGATTAGAAATAGTCTACAGAAAGGCATATTTATAAAAAGAATAATAAAAAAACGAGCTCTTAAAATCAATTTTAAGGCTTGTTTTTTTATTAGGTAATATAAATACATTCCTTTAAAAATACTGAAAAAGAGGTGTTATTAATGATAACATTACATAAAGCAAAATCAACTGATTTTTTAGAAAATAATGGTATAGGTATTTTAAAAGATTGTACATCAGCAGAAGTAATTGAAGAAATAAATGGAGAATTTAGTATTACAATAGAATATCCAGAAAAAGGGTACTTATATAACGAAATAGAAGAAGATAAAATAATAGTAAGTGATGTTGGCTATGGAGAACCACAGGCTTTTAGAATAAAAAATATAGAAGAAACTTTAACGAATAAGAAAATATATGCAACTCATATTTTTTATGATTTATCTGATAATCAATTAGAAGATGTTTATCCGCAAAATTTGAATGGAAATACAGCAATTAATTGGATTTTAAGCAAAACTCAATATGAACATAAATTTACAGGATTTAGTGATATTGAAACAGCAAAATCTGCAAGGTATGTTAGAAAAAATGGTGTTCAAGCGTTAATAGGAAACGAAGAAAACAGTTTTGTAAACAGATGGGGTGGCGAAATTGTAAGGGACAATTACAAAATTTCAATATTAAGAAAAAGACAAAGTACAAGCAGTATAAAAACAATTAGATATAAGAAAAATTTAAAAGGAATTACATTTAATATAGATTTTACTACTGTAGGGACAAGATTAATGCCTATGGGATATGATGCTTTATTGTTGCCCGAAAAATATATAGATAGTCCACTAATTAATAATTATTCGCATCCGATTATAAAAAAATTAGAATATGCAGATGTTAAAGTAAAGAACACAGAGAATGAAGAGGGATTTGAAACAATAGAAGATGCACAAGAAGAACTAAGAAGGCTAACCAAACAAGATATAGAAGCAGGAATTGATAAACCATCTTTATCCACAACAATAGATTTTGTTAAATTATCTGATACAGAAGAATATAAGAATTATAAAAATTTAGAAGAGTTATACATAGGGGATTCAATAAATGTTTATGTACAAAAAATAAATATAGATATTGAACAAAGAATTGTAAAAACTACTTATAATCCTTTGACGAAAAAATTTACAAAATATGAACTTGGAAATGTAAAAACTAATTATGCAACACAAAGTGTAAAAAATGAAAGTAAATTACAGGAAATTACATTGCCAAATTTATTGCAAATAGCAAAAGAAAATGCAACATCACAAATTACAAGTGCATTAGGTGGTTATGTATATAAAACACAAGGCGAACTATTTATAATGGATACGGACAATCCTAATACTGCACAAAAAGTATGGCGTTGGAATTTAAATGGTTTGGGGTATTCTAAAACTGGAATTAATGGTACTTATGAATTGGCAATGACACAAGATGGAAACATAGTTGCAGATTTTATAAGAACTGGTACAATGTCTGTTTCAAGAATTGAGGGCTTAACTAATTTATTAGACGGATATAGTTCACAAATTGGTATAAATAAAGATAGTATAGATGCTCTTGTTTCAAAACAGAAAGATTTAGAAAATGGAATATCCGAACTATCAACAAAAGTTAGTTTAAATGAAAAAAGTGTTGCTGCAGAATTTAGACAAGTTGGTGGAAGTAATTTATTTTTAAATAGTATAGGAGATTTTGGAGCTGATAACTGGGAAGGTAGTGTAAAAACAGCTAACAATACAGATATATCAAGACATTCTAATTCTCCAAGTGGTAATTGTTTTATTTTACAAAATGGAATAGGAAAACAAAATGTATTTGTAAAAAATGGGACATTTACAATTTCTTTTACATATAAAAAATTAATTGAATTAGCTACTTGTAAAGTAATAATAAATGAAAAAGAATATGAATTAACAGAAACTAATTATAAAGAATTTGAAATTTCTATAGAAGTTGTTGATAATAATGTATCTTTTGAAATGATAAGTGATACGAATAATGCATGCTATATTATAGACTTATTACTTAATAATGGTGGACAAAAACAAGTTTGGACACCTAATGCTAATGAAATTATATCAGGAGCTGTAAAAGCTAATTCAAGTGGATTAGAAATCACATCAAATACTAAAAACACAAAATTAAAAGCTGGAGCAGCTGGAGTAGAAATAGAAAATGTTATAACAGGAGAAACTGTAGCAGAATTTACAGACACAGGAACAGAAACAGAAGATTTAAAAGTTAAAGGTAAAGCACAAATTGCTGGATTATTAGTTCAACAAGTTGGAAATCAAACATGGCTAAGTAGCTTATTGTAAAGGAGGAATTTAACAATGGCTTTAAGTGGTACAATTGCAACTAATCATTTTAGTAATAGTACAGTAGATGAAACATGGATGGATTTTAATTGGAGTGCATCACAGAATAAAAATGATAATTATTCTAGTGTTTCGTGGGAGGTTAGAGCAAAAAGAACTAACTCACATTGGGTTAAATTTTATAATGTGTATCTTAATATAAATGGAGATGTTAGAAATTTATCCGGTCAATATTATAATGATACTGTAATAGCATCTGGAAGTTTTACTGTATGGCATAATTCTACTGGAGATGGAAGCTTCTCAATGTCAATGTCTGCAAATGTATATTATTCAAATGGAGGAAATATTTCTGGTAGTGGCACATGTTGGTTGGATAAAATTCCAAGATATTTAAATAGTATCAATATTTACAATAATGGAAGTTCGTTAAATTCTATTTCTGTAAAATGGACATGTGATCCTAATAGAGATTGGACACAATATTCATTAAATGGTGGAGGCTGGACTGATGCAGGAGATTCTGTTTCAAGTGATAATAGAAGCGGTACATTTACGATAGGAGGATTACAGCCTAATACTACTTATAGTGTAAAAGTTAGATTGAGAAGAGCTGATAGTAAGTTATGGTCAGAAAGTGGAACAATAAATATTGCAACTAAAAATAAAGCAACAATAATAAGCCAGAATGATAACTTTAGTGTAAATAGTGATAATGCGTTAATAGTAAAATGCGATAATCCTTCTGGAAATCAAATTGCATATTTTTTAGATTGTCCATCGGGAACAAGAAGATTAACATCAGCCAAAACTACAAACACAAGTTATACTTGGAGTGCAGCACAAATATTATCCATGTTGCAATATATAAAAACAAGTAATTCAAGTTCAATAAAAATAGGTATTATTACTTATGGAAATGCTGAATATTACTCAGAAAAAGTAGGAACTTTGAATGTTGTAAATTCTAATCCTATTTTTTCTAATTTTACATATCAAGATACTAATAATGCAACAACAGCATTAACAGGAAACAATCAAATAATTATAAAAGGGTATTCAAATGTAAAAGGAATTATAAGTACAGCTAATAAAGCAATTGCACAGAATAGTGCTACTATGTCTAAGTATAGATTTATAATTGGAGATATACAAAAAGAGGCAAATTATTCTTCGGATTCAGAAGTAGGTATAACGATATCAAAAGCTAATAACAATGTCTTTAATATGTATGCAATAGATTCTAGAGGAAACAGTACATTAAAAACTATTTCTCCACGCACATATAAGGCATATAGCAATATAAATATAAAATCTGCTGTTGCACAAAGACAAAATAATGGAATAGGATCTAGCGTTGTTTTAACATTTGCTGGAGACATTTGGAACAATAGTTTTGGTAGTGTACAGAATGAAATAACAAGTTGTATATACAAATATAAAAAGACTAATTCAAATACATGGTTAACTGGGAAAACTAATATAATGCCAGAAGTTAAAGGACAAAGTTATAGCAAAAGTGTATTAATAAAAGGGGATAAAGGTGCAGAAGGTTTTGAAGTAAATTCATCATATAATGTACAAATTATAATAAAAGACAAATTATCAACATATACATACGAACTTCTAATTGGAACTGGAACACCTGGTATAGCAATTACTGCAAAAGGAATTGCTTTTTTTAATATGTATGATGAACAACTAGGTGGAGCAATACAAATTACAGGAGATTTATATGTAAATGGTAAAAAAATTAATAGTTAGGAGGAAGCAAAATGTCTCAAATAATCAGAGAATTTTTATTTAATGTAAATTTTCAAGATGATAAGTTTGAAAGAGCAGATAGAAAAACAGAAGTTATTACAATAGTAGAAAATGATAATAAGTCTACTAAATTCAAATTTAATTTTGAAGAAGAAATACAAGATGGCACCAATATATTGGTAAAAATAAAACATAATACAGGATTTGTAAAAGACTATGTATTATGTATTGAAAATAAAAAAACAGAATTAACTTTAACAAATAGTATTGCAATAGCTGGAACTTTAAAAATGACTATATCATTAGTGGGAGAAGATAACGAAATATTAACTCCTACACAATTTCAAAATAAAATATTAGTAAAAGAAGCAATAACAGGAGAAACACCAATACCAGAAGATGATTCAAAATTATTAGAAGGACTAATATCACAAGTAAATGTATTAAAGAAGGAAACAAAAGAAACAACCGAACAAGCAAAAGAAGCAACAGCAAAAGTTAATGAAGTTATTGAAGATGCAAAAAAAGCAAAAAGTGAAATAGATGAGTCAAATAATATTATTATTGAAATGCAGAAAAAATCCAAAGAAATTGTGGTTGAATATAATAATTTAGTCGAACAAGTCAAAACAGTATTATCCAATATTACAAATAGAGGACATATATATGGTATAAAAAGAAGAATAATAGATTTAAATGGCAACAAAAATACATCAACAACATGGATTAAAATATATGATAATGAAGGTTTGATAGCAAATGCTCAAAAAGGAACAGATAGTAATGTAAGAAATGATTATGATAATTTATACCCATGGAATAAAATTATTACTTTAAATTATGATACCATAAATAAAAAAGTTAATGCATATTATGGAGATGACAATTTTGCTTTTGATGGTAGCAATGGAGATGTATTTACAAGATATCCTAAAATGTGGATAAAAAGACTATTTCCAATGCAGGAAGAAGATGGATATTATGAATATAGAATGATTGCAGATTTTGAAATTCAAGATTTTATTGAAGTTAAATCTTGGATGGAAGGAAGATATGAGATGTATGTAGATGCAGATAATATCGGACATTCTATAAGTGGTGTATATCCAAAGTATAATGCCAATATAAAACAATTTGAACAGTATGCTAAAAATCTTGGAAATACATACTGTTTGGAAGATTGGCACAGATTTGTTATAGATACTCTTTATTTGGTAGAATATGCAAATAATGACTCACAGACAATGCTAGGAAGAGGAGTAACAGAGTGGTCAGATAAAAAGGCTTTAGTGGCTGAAAATAATGTGAATAGAATTATTGTAGATAATGCAAATGTTTTTCCTGTTGGTAGAAGCATATGTGTAGGAACGTCTGCTGCATGGAATTCTGGAGTAGCAAAAGATAGAACAGTAACATCTATAGAAACATATTCAAATAATGGTGTAAATGGCTATGCGGTCTATTTTGATGGAGATGCAGTAAATATTGCATTAGAAAATCATATTTGGGGGTCAGCTCAAAAAACAGGAGATTGCGATTTACTAGGTATGAAATCAGGGTGTCTAATTAATGATGGTAGACATTCCGTAATTTATCGAGGAAAAGAGCAACCATTAGGAAATATGTTTAAGTTTTTAAGTGGTATTAATATTAAAGACTATCAAATATATATATGCTATGATCCAACACAATACGCTCCAGATACATTTAATGAATATTACCATAAGTTAGGATATGCTAATCCGAACAACCAAGAAGGATTTATAAAAGCAATGGGATATGATAAAGATAATCCACTAATTGCTTTACCAACAGAATTGGGAGCTAGTTCGTCAACGGGATACGCAGATTATTGCTATAGTAAGAATGCGGGGAATAGGGTTGCCCGTGTTGGTGGCAGCTTCAACGATGGTGCGAATGCCGGCTTCTTCTACTGGTATTTCCACAATGGCTCTTCGGGCAGCTATTGGAACATCGGGGCTCGCCTTCTTAAGTACCAGTAGAACGGGGGGATGGGGGGGGTCAACCCCCATATAAATTAACTATTCTATAATGGAGTTATAATCTTTTCTTATATTTTGTATAATATTGTCGAATAATTACAAAGGGATTTGGTGTGTCTCGAGCCTAGGGTTTCTCGTTCTATTTTTAGGGTTGCCCATGTTGGTGGCAACTTCAACAATGGTGCGAATGCCGGCTTCTTCTACTGGAATTTCAACAATGACTCTTCGAACAGCAATTGGAACATCGGGGCTCGCCTTCTTATTTTATATTGCACATCATTTTCCTTGCCACTTGGCAAAAATTAGTCGCTCTGGACTGGTCTAGTAGCTTCTCTTAAGCGAAAAATCGGTAGACAAAATAAGAAAAGGAATAATGATGAAAAGAATAGGCAATATATATTCTAAAATAATTGATAAAAATAATATAAGAAAAGCAATATTAAATGCAGCAAAAAGAAAAAGAAGCAGAAAAAATGTAAGATACATATTGGCAAATATAGTAAGTGCAACAGATGAAATATATAATCTTTTAAAAAATGAAACATTTGAACCTAGCCCATATGAAAAAGTAAAAATTATGGATGGTGTTAGAAAAAAAGAAAGAATAATATATAAACCAGCTTTTTTTCCAGACCAATGTATTCATTGGGCACTCATGTTACAATTAGAAGAAGTATTAATGAAGGGCATGTATTATTATAATTGTGCTTCAATAAAAGGAAGAGGATTAATTCATGCTTCCAAATATATACAAAAAATTTTAGTAAAAGATAGAAAAAATACAAAATATTGTTTAAAATTGGATGTAAAAAAATTTTATCCATCTATAGATAAAGAAATATTAAAAAGAAAATTTAGAAGAAAAATAAAAGAAAGAGAAACTTTGTCATTAATAGATAAAATAATAGATAGTTCTGAGGAAGGGTTGCCAATTGGAAATTTCACTTCACAATGGTTTGCTAATTTTTTCCTAGAAGATTTTGACCATTTTATAAAAGAAAATTTGAAAGTTCCATATTATATAAGATATATGGATGATATGTTATTATTTCATAGGAATAAAAAGGAATTAAGAAAAGTAAAAGATGAAATAGAAATATATTTGCATAAAGAAAACTTGAAATTAAAAGAAAATTGGCAGTTATTTAAAACTGAATCAAGACCTATTGACTTTTTAGGTTATCGTTTTTATAGAGGCTATACAACTCTAAGAAGAAGCAATTTTTTAAGAATAAAAAGAAGAATAAAAAAGGTTTATAAAAAACAAAAGCTCAATAGCAAGGATGTTCATGCAATATTGAGCTATACAGGATGGATTAAACATAGTGATAGTTATAAGATTAGAAAAAAATATATTGAACAATATATTGATTTAAAAAAATGTAAGGAGGTTGTTAAAAATGAAGGCAGAAAGCAATATAAAGCCCAATAAAATTGAAATAGAAAATATATCAAAAGAAAGGTGTGATATTGTTATTACATCAAATATAGCTGAAATTGTTGAAGACGAAAAGGTAAAATATAGTTATGATATATATAGAATAAATGTATGTTATAACGAGGATATAAAAAACAATTTAGAGAAAAATTATGATAAGTATTTAGATATAGCAATTAATAGAGAAAATAAAAAAAATGCCATAGAAGAAATTCCTAGATTACAAGAACAGCTTGATAATACAGATTATAAAATAATTAAATGTAGTGAATGCCAATTGGTAGGATTAGAAATGCCATATAATATTAAAGAATTACATTTAACTAGACAAAAACTAAGAGATAGAATAAATGAATTACAAGAGATAATATGAAAGAGAGAAAAAAATTATGGTAACAGTAATAACTGCTGTGATTAGTTCTATTAGTGCGATTGTGGTTGCATTAATTACTAATAAAACAAATAAGAAAGTTGAAAAAATAGATACAATTAAAATTGATTTTAAGAAGCAAATTGTGCAATTAAAAAAGGATCTTGAAAATAGATTGAATAATAATCAGTTAGAAAATGATAAAACATTTCTGACTGATTTTTTATCGGATTTAGAAAATGGTGTTACAAAATCAGAAATACAGATAAAAAGAGCTTACGAAGTATATGAGGAATATACTGAATTGCATGGAAATTCGTATATACATAACAAGTGGGAAGAATTAGTAAAGGAAGGTGTTTTATAATGGAAAAGAAAAATAAGAAAATTTTATTAACTATACTTGCATGTTTAATTGCAGTATTAGGTGTTTTATGTGGAGTTTATTTCCCAGAATCTAATGTCAAAGATAAACTAGATGATATGCAAAATAGTATAGTAAAAGAAATTGAAACTCTAGAAAATAAAAATGAAGTAATTGTACCGGAAGAAGCACAAGGAGAAATTTCGGATACAAAGGAAGCAACACAAAATGGCAAAGACATATCAACAAAAGAAATTATCGAAAGTTCAATACAAGAAGAGCAACAAATAACAGATGAGGGAGCATTGGAAGTTGATGCAACTGTTGAACAGGAAAATATAAGTTACAATGGAGATAGTACCGGAAATGGGCTATCTCTTTTAGGTTCATATCAAGGTTTGACATATTATTCACAAGCGGATAGTAGATGGGCAAATACGATGTATTCAAGTGTTGGAGATAGCTCACAAACAATGAAATCAAGTGCATGTGGTCCTACAAGTGCAGCAGTAGTTGTAAGTAGTTCAAAAGGTGCAATACTTCCAACAACTTTAGCATCATTAGCAGTTTCAAATGGATATAGAACATCTAATAATGGAACTGCATGGGCTTTTTTTCCATTTGTTGCAGATTACTTTGATTTTAAAGAATTTTATACTACTTCAAATTTTGATACAGCAATGAAATATTTGAAAACTGATGCTGACAATGATGGAAATGCAGACTACTATATTGTAGTAAGTTGTGGAAGCGGATTATTTACTAGCGGAGGTCATTATATTGTTTTGGTAGCAAATAATAGTGGAACAATAACAGTATATGATCCGTACCTATACAATGGAAAATTTACAACAGCATCAAGAAGAAATGCAGGAGTGGTTGTAAGTGGAAATAGTGCTTATGTAAGTGAAAGTTCATTTAAAAATTATGCAAATTATAAATATTTTTGGATATTCTCAAATGATAAAGGAAATGGGAATACAAATATAAGTAATAATACGAATGTAGATCCTATAAATTATACAAGGTATGTTTCAACACAATCTTCTAATTTGAATGTTAGAAGCGGTGCAAGTTTAAATTCAAGTATTATAACATCTCTAGTTAAAGGAACAAAAGTTATAGTGACAAAAGTTGATGGAAATTGGAGTTATATAACTAGCCCAAAAGAAGGTTGGGTAAGTACAAGTTATTTATCTGCAAGTCCGGTATCCTATAATTCTAACCAAAGTATAAATTATAATACAACAGCAGGTAATTATTACAAATTAAAATCAAATACAACTTTATATGCTAATTCTTCAATGAGTGGAATATACTATAATTATTTAGCAGGAACGAAAATTAAAGTTATATCTCATATATCTTCTAATGTTGATTATATTTATGTTGTAAAAACAGGAAGATATGCGTATTGTTATACAAATGCGTTTGCATCAAACTCGATAAATGATCTTTCTTATTCTACAACAAAAGGAAAGTATTATACATTAAAGTCTAATACAATTTTATATAGTAAAGGAACATTAAATGGAACAAGGTATAATTATTTATATGGAACAAAAGTAAAAGTAGTTTCTCACTATTCAAGAACAATCGATTATATATATGTTCCTAAAACTGGAAGATATGCTTATTGTAAAGTAAATGCATTTAGATAACTAATAGAGGGGATAAATTCCCTCTATTATATGTTTTTTAGTTTGTTTTGAATATCTAATAAAATATTAAAAGCTTGTTGAAAAGTAGTATTGTTCATATCTAAATTTTTGATTTTACTAATTATTTGTTTGATTTCTATATTATTCATATAATCAATAGTATTTATATTATTTGGTAGATTATCAATTATTTTATATTTTAGTTCTTTTTCTTTTAGGATTTTTTTATATTTATCCAATGTAGACACAGGAAAACCACATTTTGAAATATTAGGTCCAAGAGATGTGAGTTTTAGACCTAACTTTTCATTGATGATTTTGGCATCTTCATTTATTATGTTATAAAAGATTCCAACTCTAAATATATAAATGTAGGATGAATCTACTTTTTTCAAAGATTCATATTGATTTAATAATTTACTCATTTGTTATTTACACCTCTTTTTTTCCCTTTTTTTAAAACTATTATATCGCCGGGTGTGCATTCGAATATTGTACATAGTCTTTCTAATGTAGAAAAATGAATGCTGGATGTTTCATTGTTCATTAAATGAGATAATGCTTGGTAACCTCCGTTCCATTTTTTTTACGAACCAATACTTACTTTTCTTTTTTTCTTTTAACATTTCATTTACTCTTAGATATACCATATAAAACACCTACCTTTCTATTAAGTATTGTAGAACATACTAATTTATATTTTAACTATGCGTAGATTGACTTAACTAGAAATACCTTAATTAGAGGGTAGGTACAATAGAATAATTATATGTATGTCGAAAAATGTCGAAAAAAGAAGGCGAAAAATATTGATAATACAATAGATACATGAGTCAATACCTATTGGCTAGAGTAGTTAAAAAGATTAACATAAAATGGTAAAATATAAATAAAAATGGAGGAAAAGTAAAAATGAAAGATGTAAAAATTTTTATTTTAAAGCAGCTATCAAGCCAAGCCTCACTAAAAGATAAAATTTTAATTTATATACTTAAAGATTATACATATAGAATTTATACGAAAGGAGCAAAAAAAGGGTTTGACTGGCATTTATAGTTATTGACAAACTATAATAAATACATTAAAATTACATTAAAAGTATAATTAAAAGCGGGGAAGTACAGAAAAATCGGTAGTTAAACATTATTCACTACCGACTACCTGCTCCAACCATATATATTGGTATTTGCCTTTATAATTGATATGTGGTATAATATAGATATTCATAGTACTTTACACAACAAAGTACAGAAAAATATTAATTATTTTTTCTGGAGGAGTTGTGTAAAAATCTCCAGATAATTTTAGGAGGATGCTTATATGATTATTTTTAGACCACATAGAAGTTCACTTGATGAAACTATGAAAGAAGCTAAAGAATTTGATGATGTAGAAAAAATGAAAGAATATATTGTTGAACTTTGGAATAGAAAATGGCATGGTTCTCAAAAATTATTTACTACTGATGATATTGTAATTAATAAAGAATCAGCAGTAAATGATGATAGAATCGGGTGGGAAGATTCGATGTATGTCTGTGTAAAGAGAATGGGCAGTGAGGATTACATAAAAGAATATGGGGTACCTCAATGCATCGGAATATGTGCAACTAAATATAAGAAATAAGAAGAAAAAACCGTGCTTTTAACACGGTTTTTTCTTTTTTGCAAATCTTGTATATATGGCGCTAAATTGACATAATTATCAAAATGTTAGTATAAACGTAAAATACGTTTATTTTATATATATTTTCCCTTTTTCCACCGTGAAGGTGTTTAAATATACCGAACAACAACATAGTCCAAAAAATTTTGGGAGGAAAACTATTATGAAGAAAATCAACAACATGTCTGACTTAGAGAAGAAGGCCATTAAAGTTATTGATGGAATGCTTGTAGTTTGGCCTCAGTCCAACAAGACTGAAAGTCTTGAAATCATGGGGATGGTGCCGACGTTCAATGGCTGCTATGCAGTGAACAACGCAACGGTGTGTGTTGTGAACCACGATGAAGTCTTTGTAATCCCGTACATGAAAGAGGTTATGGAGGTTCTTCAAAACAACGGCTTTACTGAAAAGCACTTCTATGTTCCCTTCAGCAATTGGGATTACCCTAAGTTTGAACAGAAGGCATGGGAAGATCTTCGAAGAGAAGCAGAAGAATCATGGCGCAATGCCTTTGTAGATGATTGCAAAAAATATTGTGCATCCAAGGGCATCAAGGCTATCAGCGATGAAAACATGAAAAAATGCTTCAAGATGCCTGAGAAAGGTGTTGAAGTAGAGCATATCTACTTTAAGACGACCTATTATCCGGTTATCAACTCTACTGTTCTGGATTGCGTAGCAATCGATAAGCTGGGAACTTATAACATGAACAATGGTAAAGTGGTCTTTGTTTACATCGATGGCAAAACCTATGTGACCAAGGGCTACAAGATCATCGACGAACTTCGTGAGGCTGGATATAAGGAGGGTGAACTCTTTGTACCTTTCTCCAACGGCGAGGCTATTGTTGATCCGTTTCTCAAGAAGAAATGGGATGACATCAAGAAGTAATTTTAATAAGTAAAGATAATATCATTACTTAAGAAGGGAGGTCAGCTTAGGCTGGCCTTCTTTCTTTATTTTTTTAGTATATTACTTGTAAAAAAGCATATTTTATGGTAAAATCAAACAGTCAATCAATTTGATACAGAGTGGGAATCCACTAGATTGTTAATGTTATTACATTATCTAGTCGGAGTTCTGTATCCTCCGACCAACACAATGAGTATTAGGAGGAAAAAATAATGCTTGAAAAGATTCTAACCAAAATGGCTGAAAAAGTATATCCAAAACGGAATATAAGTGTAGAAAAGATTGGAGGTCGACTATTTCTTCATTCACATGATACAACTGGTTGTAATGATTATTTGTTAGAAGGAACATATTCATATGATGAAGTTGTGAAGTTAAATAATTTAACTACCTATAGTGTAGGTTTTGGATTTTGTTCAGAGCTTGGACCAATTGCTTTTATTGGAATGCCTAATCCTGTTTGTGCACAGAAAAGTGGCTATTTTAAATATAAAGTACAATCATATGGAACATTCTCTGAACAGAGCGAATATTATTTCAAAGCTTATACTGATGAAGAAGCAAAGAATATTGGAAATTATACTGTATATGGTTTGTGTGGACTCAAGGAAGTTGCAGCTGTAGCTCCTATAAGCCAGATGGCATATATATATGATTCAAGATTTAAAGTTAAAAAATCTGAAAAACCAAGAGTATTTGATATGGACTGTGAGTTGAAAGGACTTTATAGTTATAAGGAAGCTAAAATCCTTTCGACAGGAACTCTTAAAGAAAAAGATGGTTATTCAGGAGAAGAACACCCTATTGTTTTTGCAGTTGTAGGAAGTGGAATGCCTATAGGAATTATTAACATGTGGCCTTCTGAGGTAGACCTAGTACGAGGTTTTAGAGATGTTTGGGAATATGGTGCTGAGGAACCTGAAATTCAAACAATAAAATTTCTTAACAAAGAGGAAGCATCAAAAATAAAAGATTTTATACTCTATGTTTACAACTATTCTAGTTCTGGAATAGGAAAAAACAAATATGAAATTGAAAGATATGATAGAACTCTTGATAAGAGATTTAAGTTTCAGTTACCTGACGGAGGTGATTATCGTTTAATCGAGCATACTGAATTATTCAAGTAATTAAAAGAAGTGGGTTGCATTCTATATTTGCAACCCACTTTTTATATTTAAACCCTTGTAATTTTAAGCCAAAAGTTATATAATAAGCACATTAAAAAGAAAAACAGAAGGAGGCAGTTATGAAAGTAAGTAGAGAAGAAATATTACACATAGCAAACTTAGCACAATTAGAATTAAAAGAAGAAGAGATAGACACATATATATTACATTTACAAGATATATTAAATTTTGCAAATATAGTAAATAATGCGCCTGTTGAAGGATTAAATATAACAATAGGAGCAAATGAAGCAAAAAATAGATTTAGAAAAGATGAAGTTAAGGTATTTGATAACATAGAAGGATTATTACAAAATGCACCAGAACAAGATAGACATATGTTTAAAATTCCAAAAGTATTAAACTAAGCGAGATTTTATAAGGAGGAATGTAAATGGACATTACAGAATTAACAGTACATGAGCTACAAGAAAAAATAAAAAATAAAGAATTAACAATAACAGAAATAACAAAAGCTTATGTAGATAGAATAAATGAGAAAGAAAAAGATGTACAAGCATTTATAACAGAATTAAAAGATGAAGCATTAAAACAATCAGAAGAAATACAAAACAAAATTGATAATGGTGAAAAATTAGGAGATTTAGCAGGAATTCCAATAGGAATAAAAGATATAATATGTACAAAAGGTGTAAAAACAACATGTGCATCAAAAATGCTAGAAAACTTTGTATCACCTTATGATGCAACTGTTATGGAAAAAATAAATGCAGAAAATATGATAGATTTAGGAAAACTAAATATGGACGAGTTTGCAATGGGAGGCTCAACAGAATATTCATATTTTAAGAAAACAAGAAATCCATGGGATTTATCAAGAGTACCAGGAGGATCTTCAGGAGGTTCTGCAGCTGCAGTTTCAGCAAATATGGTACCATGGGCACTAGGAACAGATACAGGTGGAAGTATAAGACAACCAGCTTCATTATGTGGTGTTGTTGGGTTAAAACCTACTTATGGATTAGTATCAAGATATGGAGTAGTAGCATTTGCATCATCATTAGATCAAGTTGGAGTATTTACAAAAGATGTTCAAGATTGTGCAATGTTATTAAATGTAATTGCTGGATATGATGAAAAAGATTCAACATCTATAGATAATGGAAAGAAAGACTATACAAAATCATTATCAAAAGATGTTAAAGGTTTAAAAATAGGAGTTCCAAAAGAATTTTATGGAGAAGGAATAAATCCTGAAGTAAAAAAATCATTAGAAGAAGCAATTGAAAAATATAAAGAAATGGGAGCAGAAGTAGAAGAGTTTTCACTAGATATTGCTCAATATGCATTAGCAACATATTATATAATAGCATGTGCAGAAGCAAGTTCAAATTTAGGAAGATTTGATGGAATAAGATATACATATAGATCACCAGAAGCAAAAACATTAAAAGAAATTTATAAAAAATCAAGAAGTGAAGGATTTGGTGCAGAAGTAAAGAGAAGAATAATACTTGGAACTTATGTATTATCATCAGGTTATTATGATGCATATTATAAAAAGGCTCAACAAGTTAGAACACTTGTTATGAACGAATTTAATAAAGCATTTGAAAAATATGATGTAATAGTAACACCAACATCACCAACAACAGCTTTTAAATTAGGTGAAAAATCAACAAATCCAATGGAAATGTACTTAGCAGATATATGTACAGTTTCTGTAAATATTGCAGGATTACCAGGAATGTCAATCCCTTGTGGAATAGATAGTAATGGACTTCCAATTGGTATGCAAATAATCGGTAAGAAATTTGATGAAGAAACAATCATAAAAACAGCTTATGCTTATGAACAAGAAACAAAGTTCAGAGAAAAATACAAACCTACATTTAAAAAATAATATAACCAAATGAGAGGAGCATAAAATGGGAGATGAAATGAAATATTCTGAAGGTCAAAGAAACCAAATATATGAAAAGTACTTAAGACCTTTAAAATTGAAAATTTCACAAATATTGTTATATGATACAAATGCTGCAACAGATTTTTTAAAAAAATATAATAACTTACTTCAAAAAACAAGTGACTCAGAATTATTAGATAAAATTACAGAATTAGAGTTAGAAATTGAACAATATGAAAAAACATTAGGAAAAGAAAAGACTTTTCAAGATAAAAGTTCTATTATAATTGGACAAGTTGAAGAATTATTATATGAAAGTGAACAATTTACATTAGAAGATTTCGAAAAAGAAGTGCATAGTTTAGTACAAAGATATAAAGAAAATTTTTCTGGTTATAGTTTAGAAGAAAGAGATTTATTAGAGGCTAAAATTTATGAATTGCAAGCAAGATTAATTTTTAAAAGAGTAAATCAAGAATATCCTGAAAAAATAGATATTCCAAAAGAAGATGAAATTGGAATTATGATATACTTAAACAGAGAAATTACTAGATTACAGCAAAGTAAGAATCCTAAAATTAAAAATTATGTTGAAAAAATAAAGTATGAACTTATGGGAGGAACAGAGGCTATACATAATAGTGAAATATGGAAAGTATTAAGTTATGCTCAAAGAGAAAGATTTGAAGAAAAAGAGGAAAATCCTTCAAAAAGTAAATCATTAATTTATGCGAAAGCAAAGAATAATTCAGTAGTTAATGCGAAAAATAGGAGTATTTTTTCAATTTTTAGAAAAGAACCACAAATACCACTGACTGAAAGAGACTTAGCTAAAATTTCAATTGATTGGTTAGCAAAATATATTCCAAAAGATATGTTGCAAGAATTGGAAGCTGATAGAAATAAAGAAGAAAATAATATAAGAGACAAAGAATATTTGCCAGATCCTAAAGCTCCGATATATGAAATGATTAAATCAGTAACTAGATTTGGAATACCAAATAGAAAAGATTATGTGCTTCAAGATGAAAATGGGAGTAAAATATATATTTTTATTGAAGATCATTTATCATCTGACTTATATTGGACTAGTATAGTTATGGAAGCTGGAAGCATAAAAGTAGTGAAAAATTATAGTACTCAATTAGAGTTTAAAGAGAGGGGAGTTCCTAGACATTTAAATGCAATTTTAAATCTGGCTCAAATTATAGATAGATGTTTTAATACTGATTTTCAACAACAATTATTAAGAGAAGTAAAAGAATGTTGGATAGAAAGAACTAAAAAGCAGAAATTGTTTAAAAAATTGGAGAAAAGCTTATATAAGATGCGTAATGAATATGGAAGAACAAAATTAGATTTTTTTGCATCAGAAGAAAGAAAAAGAGAAAATTTTTACAGACAATATAGATTACAAGAATGGATAAAAGTAAATCCAGAAGATTTAACAAATGATAATGAAAAAAATAATATGAGTAATGAAGTGATTCAAGAAAAGGAACAAGGAGGAGAAAATGCCAAGGAATGATTATGAAGTTGTAATGGGCTTAGAAGTCCATGCAGAATTAGCAACAAAAACCAAAATATTTTGTAGTTGCCCAACAAAATTTGGTGCAGCTCCAAATACACAAGTATGTCCAGTATGTATGGCAATGCCAGGAACATTACCAACATTAAATGAAAAAGTAGTAGAATATGCAGTAAAAGCTGGACTTGCTACACATTGTACAATATCAAGAGATAGTAAAAATGATAGAAAAAACTATTTCTATCCAGATACACCAAGAGCATATCAGATTTCACAATTTGATAAACCATTGTGTGAACATGGATATATAGAAATAGAAACAAGTCAAGGAAAAAAGAAAATAGGAATAACACGTATTCATATAGAAGATGATGCTGGAAAATTAGATCATGATGACTTAGCAGGAGGAGCTCTTATAGATTTGAATAGAGCTGGAGTTCCATTAATAGAAATTGTATCAGAACCAGATTTTAGATCAATAGAAGAAGTTGATGCATATTTAAGAAAATTAAAATCAATACTTGAATATGTAGAAGTATCAGACTGTAAGATGGAAGAAGGATCTTTCAGAGCAGATGTTAACACATCAATTCGTCCAATTGGTTCAGAAAAACTTGGTACAAGAACAGAAATGAAAAATATGAACTCATTTAGAAGTATAACAAGAGCACTTGAATATGAAATAGGTAGACAAGTTGAAGTTATAGATAATGGGGGAGTTGTTGATCAAGAAACCTTAAGATGGGATGAAGTATCAGGAAAGACATTTTCAATGAGAGATAAGGAAAATGCACAAGATTATAGGTATTTTCCAGAACCTGATTTAGTTGCAATAAAATTATCAGAAGAATATATTGAAAATATTAGAAAAACATTGCCAGAAATGCCAGAAAGTAGAAAAGAAAGATATTTAAGAGATTATAAATTATCTGAAAAAGATGCTGGAATAATAACATCTTCAAAATATTTATCAGATTTATTTGAAAAAGCTTCTGAAATATGTGAAAATTATAAAGCAGTAAATAACTGGATAATTTCAGATATTTCAAGAATATTAAATGAAACAGAAATGGATCCTAAAGAAATACCATTTGATGCAAAACAATTAGCTAAATTAGTAACATTAATAGATAAAGGAACAATTAGTTCAAGTATAGGTAAAAAAGTATTGATAGAATTATTTGAAAATCCAAGAGATCCAGAAGATATTATAAAAGAAAAAGGTTGGATACAGATTTCAGATGAGGGAGCAATAAAAGAAGTTGTATTAAAGATTATTGAAGCAAATCCTCAATCTGTTGCAGATTTTAAAGCTGGTAAAGATAGAGCATTAGGATTTTTAGTTGGTCAAGCTATGAAAGAAACAAAAGGAAAAGCAAATCCTCAAATGCTTAACAAAATGTTTGCAGAAGAATTGAAGAAATAAGAAAAATCGCCATTATGGCGATTTTTTTTACTATTTTAAATTTCTTAAAGCTTCAATTCTTGCTTCTGTACTTGGATGTGTAGACCACAAATCAGAAGATTTTTTCTTATTTCTAAAAGGATTTGCAATATACATATTTTCAGTAGCCTTATTAGCAACTTTTAATTCATTTGGATCAGCTGAAATTTTTTCAAGGGCAGAAATCAAACCATCTGGATTTCTAGTAAATTCAATAGCAGTAGCATCTGCTAAAAATTCTCTTTTTCTTGAAATTGCAAGTTGCATAAGCTGACCAAATATTGGAGCTAAGATTAAGAATATTAATCCAATTAGCATAATAATGGCATTACCATTATTATCATTATCTCCATCACGTCCACGTCTACCACCATAAAAAGAAATTCTAGTAAACCAATCAGATAAAATTACAACAAATCCTACCATTACAGAAACAACAGCTGATAAAAGAATATCATAATTTTTAATATGAGACATTTCATGTGCTAAAACACCTTCAAGTTCATAATAGTCAAGTTTTTCTAATAAACCAGTTGTGACACATATTACAGCATGTTTTGGATTCCTACCAGTTGCAAAAGCATTTGGTTGAGCATCTTCTATAACATATAATTGAGGCTTTTCTGGTAAGCCGGCTGAAATAACTAAGGAATCTAAAATATTTACTAATTTTAAATCTTCCTCTCTTGTTGCAGGTCTTGCATTATTTAATTTTAAAACAATTTTATCACTATAATAATATGAGCCCCATGTTGATACAATTGCAAAAATCATGGCAATTATAATAGAAAGTTCACCTAAATCTAGAGCCATACAAATATAATAAACAATTACTGCAATAAATGCTAAAAATAATAGAACTATAAACCATGATTTTATTTTATTTTTCTTTATATCTTCAAACATATTTTTCTCCTACTAATAATTTATAATATTAAAGGATAGAAAAAATTCTATCCTTAACATTATTTACTAAAATCTACTTTGACATTTTTTCTTGCTTCATCACTTTCTGCTGCAAATAATTCTTTCTTTTGGAAATTAAACATTCCAGCAACTAAATTTGAAGGGAAAAGTTCTAATTTTGTGTTATATCTTGTTACACTGTCATTATAAAATTGTCTAGAAAAAGAAATTTTATTTTCTGTGTTGCGTAATTCTTCAGATAAATCAGCAAAATTTGTATTTGCTTTTAATTCAGGATAATTTTCAGAAACTGCCATAATTGTTTTTAATGTGCTTGAAAGTTCTCCATCTAATTTTGCTTTTTCTCCAACTGAAGAAGTATTTGCCCAAGATGTTCTTAATTTTGCTATTTTTTCAAATGTCTCAGACTCGTGAGTCATATATCCTTTTACAGTTTCTACAAAATTAGGTATTAAATCAAATCTTCTTTGTAGTTGTACATCAATTTGACTCCAAGCATTTTCAACTTTTTGTCTAGATGAAATTAATCCATTATATACACTTACTATCCATATAAGGATTAATACAACAACTATTAAAATAATCCATCCCATAAAAATACCTCCTTACGAATATATATTATCATATAATAACATTTTTTACAACAAAAATATTAAAATAAATAATGGAAAAAACTAATGAGAAATTTTTGGAATTTTTTCAGTACAAGCAACATATAATATAATGCTAGCAAGTAATGTCAAGACTTACGGAAGGTTATAACAAAAAAATAAAAAATTTGACAAGAAAACAAAAAATGTGTATAATAATTTTGTCATTAAAAGGAGGTTTTATGATTTTTATGGATAAAAAAGATAAAGCATCTATTTCTATTATGAAAATAATTGGAGTAAGTTTGATAATAATACTTTTGCTAGGAGTAACTGTAAGAGCTACGGAAACAAGCATTAGAACAGTTGAAATAACTTTAGCAAATGGATATAAGATGTCTGTTATAACATCAAAAACAAATGTATATGAAATATTAGAAGATAATAATATTTTTGTAGAAGAAGACGAAAGAGTAAGTCCAGGTTTAGACGATGATATAAATGAAAGTAATAAAATAGTTATTACAAATAAATCCGTTCAAGAAGTTCAAATTGCCAAAATTTCTGAAAGTGGAATTGAGACAACATTAGATGAAATATTAAAAGGATATTCACCAATAGTAGAAAAAATAGAAGTAGAACAAGAAATAATACCCTATGAAACAATTACAAAAGATGCCTCACAAGGTGCAACAGATACAAAAAATAGAGTAATTCAACAAGGTCAAGACGGATTAAAAGAAGTAACATATAAAACAAAATATCAAAATGACGAACAAATAGAAAAAATAGTTCTTTCAGAAGAAATTATAAAAGAGCCTATTGATAGAATTGTACAAGTACAAAAAAATATTGTAACAACATCAAGAGCAGGATATGAAAGAACACAAACAACAGGAAATAAAGTTGGAGAAACAAGAATATTTAAAGTAACGGCATATTGTTCTTGTGCAAAATGTTGCGGTAAAACAAATGGAATAACAGCATCTGGAACAAAAGCAACAGCAGGAAGAACAGTTGCAACATCTAGCCAATTTTCATTTGGAACACAATTAGATATAGGTGGATACACATATACTGTAGAAGATAGAGGAGGAGCTATTCAAGGGAATAGAATAGATGTATATATGAATTCACATGCAGAAGCATTAGCATGGGGAGTTAGATATTTACCAGTTACAGTAGTAGAATAAAGGGAGAATAAAAAATTCTCTCTTTTTTTGCCTAAAATAGTGAAAAAATCAAAGAAACATGTTATAATAAAATAGTCGAATAATATGAGAGAAAGGAGAATGTTAGAATTCATTACTAACAACAATAATATGAGCCAAGATAAAATAAGAAATTTTAGCATAATAGCACATATAGACCATGGAAAATCAACACTTGCAGACAGATTAATAGAAAAAACTGGAGTATTGTCTCAAAGAGAAATGGAAGACCAAATTCTTGATAATATGGATATTGAAAGAGAAAGAGGTATAACTATTAAATCACAAGCTGTAAGAATGAAATATAAAGCAAAAGATGGAGAAGAATATACACTTAACTTAATAGACACACCAGGTCATGTTGATTTTAATTATGAAGTTTCAAGAAGTCTAGCAGCATGTGATGGAGCAATATTGGTAGTAGATGCTAGTCAAGGTGTTGAAGCACAAACACTTGCAAATGTATATCTAGCAATAGATAATAATTTGGAAATATTACCAGTTATAAATAAAATAGATTTACCAAATGCAAGACCAGATGAAGTAAAAAAAGAAATAGAAGATATAATTGGAATTCCAGCAATGGATGCACCATGTATTTCAGCAAAATCAGGGCTAAATGTAGAAGAAGTATTAGAAAGAATTGTAACAGATTTGCCTGCACCAAAAGGTGATGAAAATGCAAAAGCAAAATGTTTAATATTTGATTCATATTATGATAATTACAAAGGTGCAGTAGCATATGTAAGAGTAATGGATGGAACATTAAAAGTTGGCGATGAAATATTATTAATGGCAACAGGTACAACATATACAATAGCAGAAGTAGGATATTTTGCACCAGGACAATATTTGCCAACAAAAGAAATAAAAGCAGGAGAAGTTGGATATATTGCAGCAAGTATAAAAAGTTTAACAGATATTCATGTTGGTGATACAATAACATTAAAAAATAATCCAGCAGATAAGCCATTACCAGGATATAAAAAAGTAACACCAATGGTATATTGTGGATTATATCCAGTAGATGGAAGTGAGTATGAAAATTTAAAAATAGCATTAGAAAAATTGAAATTAAATGATGCAGCATTAGAATATGAGCCAGAAACCTCAGCAGCATTAGGTTTTGGATTTAGGTGTGGATTTTTAGGATTATTACATTTAGAAATAATTGAAGAAAGACTTGATAGAGAATTTGATTTAGGGTTAATAACAACAGCACCATCTGTTATATATAAAGTTCATAAAACAACTGGAGAAATACTTGATGTATATAATCCAGCAGATTTGCCACCACAAACAGAAATCTCATATATGGAAGAACCAATAGTTACAGCAGACATAATAACACCAAAAGAATATATAGGAAATATAATGGATATTTGTCAAAATCGTAGAGGAATATTTATTGACATGAAATATTTAGATGATAATAGAGTAACACTAATATATGAAATGCCATTAAATGAAATAATATATGACTTTTTTGACAGTTTAAAATCAAGAACAAAAGGATATGCATCATTTGATTATGAATTTAAAGAATATAGAAAATCAAATCTTGTAAAATTAGATATACATGTAAATGGAGAACCAGTTGATGCATTATCATTTATAGTATTTAAAGATAATGCATATGATAGAGGCAAAAAAATGGTAGAAAAACTAAAAGAAGTTATACCAAGACATTTATTTGCAATACCATTACAAGCAGTTGTAGGAGGTACAATAATAGCTAGAGAAACAATATCTGCAATGAGAAAAGATGTACTTGCAAAATGTTATGGTGGAGATATTACAAGAAAGAAAAAATTACTTGAAAAACAAAAAAGAGGAAAAAAGAGAATGAGACAAATAGGAAATGTAGAAATGCCACAAGAAGCCTTTTTATCAGTTCTAAAATTAGATGAAGAATAATTTATAAAAGTAAGGAGAAATTTATGAGAGTAAATAGAGTTGAAAGAAGAGAACATGAAAGAAGAAGCGGTCAAGATAGAAGAAAAATGCCTGACAGAAAAAATTCAAAAATGGAGACAATAGATAGAAGAAAAGAAGAGAAACGTAAAGAAATAAGAAGAGAAGAAGATGCAGAAAAAAGATTTGATGATCAAATAGAAGGAAGAAACTCAGTATTAGAATTATTAGAAAGTGGAAAAGATATCAATAAAATATATGTAACAAGAGGAGAAAAACATGGTTCTATAAATAAAATTCTTGGAATAGCAAAAGAAAGAAGAATAATAGTTGTAGAAAAAGATAAAAGACAAATGGATGAAATGGCACAAGAAGACAATTATCAAGGTGTAATAGCAATCGTACCACCATTTGAATATGTAGAAATTCAAGATATTTTACAAAATGCAGCAGAAAAAAATGAAGATCCATTTGTATTAATACTAGATGGAATAGAAGATCCACATAATTTAGGGTCAATAATAAGAACCGCAGAAACAGCAGGAGTACATGGAATAATAATTCCAAAAAGAAGAGCTGTATCAGTAAACAGCACTGTAAATAAAGCTTCAGCTGGAGCAGTAGAACACATGAAAATAGCAAGAGTAACAAACATAACAGATGCAATAGATGAACTAAAAAGAGTTGGACTATGGATATGTGGAACAGATATAAATGCAGAAAAATACTACTATAACCAAGATTTAACAGGACCACTAGGAATTGTTATAGGAAATGAAGGAAAAGGAATAAGCGAAAAAGTAAAGAAGAATTGCGATTTTAATGTTAAAATTCCAATGAAGGGGAAAATAACATCATTAAACGCATCAGTTTCAACAGGAATAATAGTATATGAATCAGTAAAACAAAGAATTGCTCAAAGCGCAAAGATGAGCAAGTAAGGAGTAGTAAATGAAAAGTAAAAAAATATTAATAATTACATTAATTATAATTTTAGTATTAGCTGTAGCTGGTACAGTATTCGCATATTTGTTTATAGCAA